>Ga0265798_10000315_pt1 | contig 86819 bp, 83 predicted proteins | sample P3T30metagenome_FD_192430 | JGI IMG/M metagenome (GOLD analysis project Ga0265798, IMG submission 192430) | Plant litter microbial communities from East Loma Ridge, Irvine, California - P3 T30 | ecosystem: Environmental > Terrestrial > Plant litter > Unclassified | place: USA: California... | reverse complement strand
GAAAAAGCGGTACCTATCGGCACGCAGTTTTACGGACGCAACAAAAGCATTGCAAACTTTGGCAATCTTGAGCCGCGTGCGGCGGTGTCCTATCAGTTAAACGAGGATGCATCTGTTAAGGTAAGCTATAACCGTATGGCGCAATACCTGCACCTAATTTCAAATACTGCATCGGCTACGCCGCTCGATGTGTGGGCTCCCAGTGATAATTTTATGAAACCGCAGTTACTGGACCAGATAGCTGCCGGTTATTTCAGGAATTTTAAAAATGACACCTATTCGCTGGAAACCGAAGTGTTTTACAAAACACTTAAAAACCGGGTGGACTACATAGACGGCGCCGACCTTATTGCGAACGATGCTATAGAACAGGTAGTACTTCCGGGTAAAGCAAGAGCATACGGACTCGAAGTATTATTTCGTAAAAATACAGGCAGGCTTACAGGATGGGTTGCCTATACCCTATCACGCGCAGAACAGCAAACACCAGGCAGGACACCTAACGAAAACGGAATAAACGGTGGTAAATGGTACCATACCGGCTATGATAAACTGCACAACCTTTCGGTTACCGGGTCGTATGCCTACACCGATAAATGGTCGTTCTCAGCAATATTTGCGTTGCAAAGCGGCCAACCGGTTACGTTCCCTAATGGTCAGTACACTTATGGCGATATCAATATTCCGAGTTACGGGCTTAGAAATGAAGACAGGCTCCCTATGTACCACCACCTTGATGTTTCGGCGACCTACTCCCCAAAACCGGAAAAGAAAAAAGGATGGCAGGGCGAATGGGTTTTTAGCATTTACAACCTTTACAACAGGCAAAATGCAGCATCTATAAGCTTCAGGCAAAATGAAGACACGGGCAGTAACGAGGCGGTACGCCTTTCCATCTTCGGGATCATCCCGAGTGTAACGTATAATTTCAAATTTTAATCGGTTAACGACACTGACTTGAATCAAAACATATTTGTAATGAAAAATTTAAAATATATACTATTTCTATTTACTACACTCCTTTTTATTTCTTGTGAAGAAGTAGTAGATGTAGACCTTAATACAGCACCGCCGCGATTAGTTGTAGAGGCTTCTATAGACTGGATACGCGGGACTGATGGCCAACAGCAGACCGTAAAATTATCAAGAACAAGGGGTTACTATGATAACGCTATCCCCACGGTATCTGGTGCGACGGTTACAATAACAAGCAATGCCGGAACTGTATTTAATTTTGTCGAAGAGGCAGGAACTGGAAAATACGTATGCAATAATTTTCAGCCCGCTATTAACCAAACTTATGTGTTGACTGTAATTGATAACGGCCAAACGTATACTGCGACCGAAAAAATGTATGCGGCACCTATTATTACCCGTACCGCACAAACCGACGCCGGAGGCTTTCTTGGTGAGGATATAGAGATGCGTTTTTACTGGAACGACTTTCCTGACGAAGATAATTATTACCTGTCCCGCATAGATGCAAACGTTTTGCCCTTTCCCGAATATGATGTAAACAACGACGAATTCTTTAGAGGTAATGAAATGTTCGAACTCTTTTTTGATGAAGACCTTGTGGCAGGAGATTCAATAGATATCAAACTGTTTGGGATTTCGCAGCAATACCATGATTATATGAACGTCTTGCTCGAGGCTGCAGGTGGAGGCGGCAATCCGTTCTCGGCTGTGCCTGTAGCAGCGCGTGGAAATGTGATCAATCAAACAAACAATGCAAATTATGCATTGGGATATTTCAGGGTTTGCGAAGTAGGCTCATTAACATACATAGTTCAATAGCGTAATTAAACTCAATCATTTTTAAAAGGGTTTAAACTACTTTTGCAAAAACCAATAGATTAAATGTCATCACACCATATAGTTCGCGACGACCAGGAGCCTGCTTTAATAATTGCCAACGGTGCTGCCTGTAGTGAGGAACTTATGGGGCAATTGCTGGAATGGTCGCCCCTTGTCATTGTTTTAGACAGTGCCATAAACCGTGTTATAGAGCTGGGTATAAAAGTAGATGTGCTTTTGGGCGATTTCGACAGGGGCTTTGATCCTGATTATTACCGCGAACTGCAATATCCGTTAGAAATTGTACATACGCCCAACCAGGATAAAACCGACCTTGAGAAGGCTTTTGATTATTTGGTGGGGAGAAAGTTTCCTGCAGTAAATGTTATCTGGGCAACCGGGCGCCGTGCAGACCATACCATTACAAACATTACCTCTATTGTCAGGTTTCGGGACAAACTGAAGATTGTTATGCTGGATGATAACTCTAAAATTTTCCTGCTACCACCTAAGTTCGAAAAATGGTACCCTAAGGCTACCCCTATCTCACTGATTCCTGTTGGCGAAGCTTCGGGAATTACAACGACAAATTTAAAATATCCGCTTAACAACGAGGCGCTCATTATGGGATATAGAACAGGGAGCAGCAACGAAGTTGATGCCGATGGCCCGGTAACGATAGAGTATTCCAACGGGGACCTCCTTATGATGGAATGTTTTGATTAGCCTCAAAAATAAAAATGGCAACCTGATATAAACAGATTGCCATTTTTAATTGAAAAATACTACGACTATGGCACTTGTGTACCGGTAGCATTCTCTTTAGTATCGTTCTCTGTTCCTGTTTTCACGATGGTATCATTTTCTCTAACGATAGTATCGCCAATAGGTTCTGATGACATGCCTGCTGTACTGTCTACAGTTTCAGTCTCTCCGGCAGCGCTGCCTTCTTCGTTTTTATCTTTGCATGATGTAAGCGAAAGTCCGGCAACCAAGGCTGCTGCAAACATGGTATTTTTTAAGGTCGTTTTCATAATTCTATAATTTAAAAATTGTGGTTATATTTCAAAGTTAAAAGTTCTTGTTGTAACGACCTGCCTAAGCAATCAAATTATAACAAAACATTCAGATTTAACTGTATAAAAAAAGGACAGCCTCCTTAAGGCTGTCCTTTTAATTTACTTATAAACTTAATTATGGTGCAGGAACAGTATCGGTTGTTGTAGCCGTAGTATCCGTTGTTGCAGGAGCCATAGTGTCGGTTGTAGTTGTTGTTTCGGTGGTTGTAGAGCTAATAGAATCAGTAGCTGTAGTGTTATCACCTTCTGTTTTGTTGCTGCCGCATGATGTCAGGGCTAAACCTGCTACCATCAATGCTGTTAAAAATACTTTCTTCATGGTTAATTGCTTTAAATGTGTTATTGTGCAAATGTATGTTATATGGGTTTTACACTATCTTATGGTTTTGTTAAAACAGAAATAATAATCTTACAGTAACATTGCCAACCTATTATAAAAATTTTCCTGAAATTTGTACCGGGCACTAACGCCTGATACACAACAATGCAAACAACAAATATAGGATGGATAGGCTTAGGCATTATGGGCAAACCCATGTGCAGCCAACTGATAAGAAATGGTTATAATGTTACCGTATACAATCGCAGCAAAGACAAAGAGGCAGCCTTAACAGCTATGGGAGCTGCTGCTGCCCCTACCCCTGCCGCACTAATGGAACAGGCCGATGTAATATTTATGATGGTAACCGATGATAATGCTATCCAGCAGCTATTTGAAGGCGAAGATGGATTACTGGCGCCTAAGGTTACCGGCAGGCTTATTATAAATATGAGTACCGTCTCACCGGCGATAAGCAAACGGTATGCAGAGGTATGCAGTAAAAGCGGCAACCGCTACATAGACGCGCCGGTATCCGGGAGCCAGAAACAGGCCGAAGAAGCACAACTTGTTATCATGGCGGGAGGCACTGCAGAAGCATTTGGCGTTGCGGAACCTATACTAAAATACATGGGTAAAATGGTTATGCATACAGGCGCCACAGGAACCGGCAATACCGCCAAACTTGCTATAAATACCCTGCTCGCTATACAGGCACAGGGTCTTGCCGAAGCAGTAAGCTTTGCAGCCAATAATGGTATAGAAGCGCAGCAATTACTGACCCTAATAAACAACAGTGCGCTTGCCAGTATATTTATTAAGATAAAAGGCGATGCTATAACTAACAAGACTTATAAACCTGCCTTCGCTCTTAATAATATTGTGAAAGATCTTGGGTTGGCGAAAGATGAAGGAATGAACAGTCCGCTGGGTAATGCATCGCTTGCAACCTTTACAGAAGCTTCCAACCAATACGGCGAAGAAGATATTATCGCGATATACAAACACCTATAAATAAAAGTAAGACGCAGGCTTACAGCACCAGTATTTTTGTGGTTTTGTAAAGTCGGCGTCTTAAATTTATATTATAACCTGTTAACTACTAAGGCTCGCTTGGAGCTTTAGGCGAGGTTAACGTATCTTGCATTTTAATAGCAGGGTCGCTGGTATTAACATTTGCAGGAGAAATGTTCATATCGCTGGAGGTGCGGTTGTTTGTAGGGTTACCTATAACAATATTATCCTCCGATGCTCCTTCTGCCGTTTGACTCATGCCGCATGAAGCAAGGGCTAAACCCGTGCCTATCAACAGGGCCATTAGTCGTGTTTTTTTGTATATAGTTTTCATTTCGTGTATGTTTAGTTTAAATGTACGCTACAAATACAGGCATGTGTATTAAAGAAAGTATAAAGTTGACAGAAGTTCAAAGCCCACAACCGTTAAGTCTGACCAAAGTGCATTCATATTTTACTGAAGAAGCCGTTTCAGTAAAGGTTACCGTTTCTCATTGTATCTTTGCAGCATCATTACGTCTTGTAATGATGTTAATTCCTGCTATCGCACGCTTTGACCTTAAGATTTGCCTACACCCAACAATATGTGTACGTTACAAAATCAGGCTCAAATTAGTACTACTCGCCGTCGTTTTGATTATGATGCTTACATAAAAGGCCGCCTTGAGGGCCGCTATGTAATTATTTACATTGAGGACGAGGTGGCAGTAAATGAAGCTGATCCTATTATCCTAACTGAAGACATAAAAGTTGTTCCTGAAGATATTGAGGAAAATTCACTTGAATTATTATGTCCTGATAACATCGAATCCCCTCGATTTGATATTTATATTGTAAACAAGCATCAACGCGACGATTTGATTAGGACTGCTTCCTTATCAGATAGTATATCCTGCTTATATGCTATTAGTATTAATTGCAGAGGAGGCCCAACAATATCCGCTTAAACATTATCCCTTACCAAAATCTTTTGCCGAATTTCCCCGGCCTGACGTCCCATTACCTATCTGTTCCTTGACATATTGAATTAATTAGCACTTCCGCATCAAATCGGAAGCCTTAGTTTGTACCATTATTAAAATGCGTTCTTAATCCAGTTCAATGTTTTAAGCAATTAAATTTTCCAACTTTGTAGTGTATTAAATGTCAAATACAACAATCTAAATTATGTCTCAAAAAGTAAAAATCCTTTATATTGGCCGCCATCCCGACATTACAACTGTTATGGTGCGTTTGCTGAACAATAACGAAGACTGGTTTGGTATGGGAACTACAATAGATGCCGAAGCAATGGAATGGTTTGCCGGGCATTCTTTCGACCTTGTGCTATTGGGTAACGGCATTACGAACGAAGAAGAGAATAAACTCAGGAGCTTTTTCAACAGTCAAAATCCCAACATTAAAATTGTGCAACACTATGGAGGCGGTAGCGGCCTGCTTAAAAGCGAAATACTAATGGCGTTAAGCTATAAGCCTGACTGTAGTTCTTGTCTTAGTTCAATGTTTTGAATTCTAATACACTATACCTTTACATCATCTATATTAAACAAAAAACCATCATGGAAAATAAAATTTTAGGTTTACACCATATAACTGCAATAGCAGGCGATGCAAAACGCAATTTCAACTTCTATTCTAAAATACTTGGACTGCGTTTTATAAAAAAAACAGTAAATTTTGACGACCCGGGTACCTACCATTTTTACTTTGGCGATGAGGTAGGCAGCGCGGGAACCATCCTTACTTTCTTCCCATGGGGAAGTGGCATACCTCAGGGCCACAGAGGATCTGGAATGGCTACAGAGATTGGTTATTCTGTCCCAAAAGGCAGCCTGGAGTTTTGGGTAGAGCGTTTCGAAAAATACAATGTTATTTACAATAAACCGGCCGTTAAATTTGGCGAGCGTTATCTTACTTTTGTCGATCCCGACGGACTCAAACTCGAACTTATTGAGTCGGCTACAAATGATACCCGTACGCCCTGGGAAACCGATGAAGTAAAAGCAGACGTTGCCACAAGGGGATTCCATAATGTGACTATTACTCTAAACAGCATTACCGGTACGGCATCTGTACTGACAGATATTTTCGGCTACAAATTAATATCTAAAGAAAGCAACCGCTATCGTTTTGCTACCGATACTGTAGAGAACGCGGCGCTTGTAGATCTGGTCGAACTGGAACATGAAAATTGGGCCATGTTGCTAATGGCACAGTGCACCACGTAGCTTTCAGAGTTAAGAATGACGAGATCTTAATGCACTTCCGCGAAAAAGTGGCAGCAGCAGGCCTTAGCATTACGCCACAGATAGACCGAAACTACTTTCATAGTCTTTACTTTAGGGAACCGGGGGGCGTATTGTTTGAAATAGCTACCGATAACCCGGGCTTCTTAATAGACGAGCCGCTCGAAACGCTGGGCACAACGTTACAATTACCTGAAAAATACGAAAGTCGCCGCGAAGATATTACGGCCCATTTAGCTCCGCTTGATTAAATAAAACTTTTCATTTAAGCCCCGGCAACCAGCCGGGGCTTTTTTTGTTCTCTTTCTAACGCAGTACACAGCCAATCTAAATTATGTAACATATATGTAAAATATCGCATTACGAAACCGTTATAGTTTGATGTTATTTGATGATAATTTCGTAATTTTATTTTAATGAAATTGCAATTAAGCAATTAATGCTATAGATACTCAGAAAGTTGGCATCATAGTTCAGGATATTAAACATGTTTTTTATATGATTTTTGATATTTAGCATTGAAAAATGCCAGTGCAAATTAATTTTGAACCTTAATTGAAACCTCATGGATATACTACATTATAGAAATGGTGCAAAAGGCCATTTTAAAGCAAACGAAAGCAGCAGGGAAGCCGGTATAATGACGTACACAATTACCGGCGACAATATGATAACAATAGAACATACTGTAGGCAACCCGGAGTTTAAAGGAATAGGCCTTCAGCTTTTAGATCGTGCAGTTGCTTATGCACGCGCTAACAGCATTAAGATAGTTCCGCAATGCCCTTATGCAAGAAAAATGTTTGAACGCAAACCTGAAATACACGACGTACTCGCGATGTAAACACTATTAACTTTAAAATATACAACCACACCACCACTAACAATATTAACAACACTCTTCGGTATTTATGCACTTACCCAATACTATTGTATTTATTACGGGAGCCTTTGTAACGCACAAATACTGGGACCCCTGGATAGCTTATTTTAAAACAAAAGGCTATACCTGTCTGGCACCGCCATGGCCTTATAAAAATGGCACCGCGCAGCAAATCCGCGACCGGCGGCCTAACGACAATGACCTTGCAGGGTTAAGGCTGTCACAGCTTATAAAACATTATGAAGATATTATTTCAACTTTACCCGAAAAGCCGGTTGCGGTTGGGCATTCCCTTGGCGGATTAATAACGCAGCTGCTTGTTAATCGCGATCTTGTCTCGGCGGGAGTTGCCATACATTCTGTACCGCCTAAAGGCGTTTTTTCATTTGAGTGGCCGTTCCTTAAGTCGATATGGAAACCGTTAGGTTATCTTACATCCACAAAGAAAACGTACATGATGAACTTTAAAGATTGGCAATATGCCTTTACTAATGGTATGAGCCATGAAAACCAGCTAATGGCCTACGAAAAGTATGCGGTGCCAGAATCTAAACTCGTGGTGCGGGATGCCCTGACTAATATATCAAAAGTAGATTTTAACAAGCTGCACCCTCCCCTCTTGTTTATTACAGGCAGTGACGACCATATTACACCTAACTCATTAAACTACGAAAACTACTTGAAGTATAATAAAGACCATGCCGTTACTGACTACAAAGAATTTAGCGGGAAGAACCATTTTGTAATTGGCCTCCCCTCATGGCATGACGAAGCAGATTATATAGTATCGTGGCTCGATATATTAAAGCATAGCTAAAAATATCCTGTTAGTTCACTCACTTTCGATTGCTGCTCTGCAATAGTAAGATAAGCGTTATTGTAAGTAATAAGTCGGTATAAAATTTTCCATTTCAATTTGATTACAATATATTTGCTTCGGCTAAATTTAAAAGGCCAATTACAATAAACACAAAACCGACGATGAAATTTATAGTATCAAGTTCTTATTTACTAAAGCAGCTGCAGGTGCTTAACGGTGTGATTAACAGCAACAACACCCTGCCTATTTTAGATAACTTTTTATTTGAATTAAATAATACTGAACTTAAAGTTTCTGCTTCAGATCTTGAGACCACCATGTCTGCCATACTGGAAATAGATTCAGAAAGCCAGGGCAGCGTTGCAGTACCGGCGAAACTATTACTTGAAACATTAAAGACGTTCCCTGAGCAGCCCCTTACTTTTTCGATAGAAGATAATAACACTATAGAGATAAGCTCAAATTCGGGTAAATATGCGCTTGCTTATGCTGCCGGAGATGAGTTTCCTAAGGCGGTAAGCCTCGAAGACCCCTCGGTAACTGTAGTTCCTGCAGAGGTGCTTGCTACAGCGGTAAGTAAAACTATTTTCGCAGCCGGTAACGACGACCTTAGGCCGGTAATGTCCGGAGTATTCTTCCAGTTCTCCCCACAAGGGCTTACGTTTGTTGCCACAGATGCGCACAAATTGGTTAAGTATCAAAGGACAGATGTAACCGCTTCGCAGGTAGCTGATTTTATCATGCCTAAAAAGCCGCTTACTATATTAAAAGGTATTCTTGGCGCCAGCGATGCTGAAGTTAAGATAGAGTATAACGATGCTAACGCTACATTCTCTTTTGATAATTATGTGCTTACCTGCCGCCTTATAGATGGAAAATATCCTAATTACGAAGCGGTTATCCCTAAAGAAAACCCTAACAAGCTTTTAATAAACAGGACGCAGTTTTTTAGTTCTGTGCGCCGTGTGGCAATTTTCTCTAACAAGACTACCCACCAGATACGCCTTAAAATTGCAGGTACCGAACTGAATATATCTGCTGAAGATATTGATTATAGCAATAAAGCTGAAGAACGCCTCACATGCGATTATCAGGGAGACGATATGCAGATAGGCTTTAACTCGCGCTTCCTTACAGAGATGCTTACCAACCTGCAAAGCGACGAGATAATGCTGGAAATGTCTTTGCCTAACCGAGCCGGTATCCTTACCCCTGTAGATGGCCTTGACGAAGGTGAAACTGTTACTATGCTGGTTATGCCGGTTATGCTTAACAGCTAATAGACTTTATAGCAATAGCTAAATTATATAGCCCCGGTAACTATGTTGCAGGGGCTTATTTATTTAAGCTAACCTCTTGGCCAATTAAATATTAAATAATTAATATATTACCTATTAAATTTTATAAGCATATTATACACCTACCTTTATCGAAGTTCTTAAACATTTAAGTTCTCCAATGGGTTATGAAAAGAAATACGAGTGTTGTAAGTATCATTCTCTGTGATGATGATGACGAAGATTGCTTATATTTTGGAGAAGCTCTCAACGATGTGCATTCCAACAATACTTTTCAATACTTTCATTCGGGTACAGACCTCCTCCGACATTTAAACCGAGCCGAAGCCATACCGCCGGACATTCTTTTTTTAGATCTCAATATGCCAGGCATGACGGGCAAAATTTGTCTTACTGAGATACGCAGGATCGGGAAGTACAGCAATATGCCAATAGCCATATATTCTACAAGTGATTTGAGTAGCGATGTGAATGACACTTTAGCAAGCGGAGCTAATATTTACATCAAAAAAACAAATAGCTACTTGGGTTTAAAATCTACAATAACAAAGGTGCTCGACGTAAACTGGCAGTATCATCACTTAAATTTTAATATGAACACTTACGTCATGGCTATATAAATCAAACTGTGAATTTGTATTTATTTTAGTACTAAACATAATGAACAGGTAACTTATGGTTAACCTGATTATAATATTTTCTTAGCACCTTGCAGCGGCTTAAAAATGCTATGTAACTATGGAGATGTTTAGTAAGAAGGAAAGAAAAGAACTACAGGATCTACACAAAAAGAATATTCAGCTTTTTAAGGAAGCAGTCAAAGAAATTGAAGAAGTTTATGCAGATCTTAACAATGCTTATGCAGCTATCGATACATTAACCGAGGACTTTTCAGATTTTACCGATGCCATAAAGCCTAAGATCGACAATGCCGATCTTGATAAGATGGAAGAGTTTACAAAAAAAATGGCCAATCTTGATAAGATTGCCCGTGATGCTGTTAGGGACGTACGCGATATATTGCGAAGCACAAAAAAGAGGCTTAAAGAAACGCAAAGGGAATCGTAAACTTAGATTTTAGATATTAGAACCAAGAGTTTAGTATGAGTATACACTATATTGCTCTGATACAATAAAATACAAAGGGTAGTCTACATAATGTAGACTACCCTTTGTATTTTATTGTGGTCTATTTTAAGTAACCTTAGTTTCAGTTATAACCGGTTTTGCCCTTTTCTCCGGTCTTATGATCATACGCAACGGCTGATCCATTGAGAAGTAGGACACCATCCAGTTCCAGAATGTTACAAGCCTGTTCCTAAATGTAATTAACGACAGCAGGTGAATAAACAGCCACATTAGCCAGGCAATAAAGCCCTTAAAGTGCAGCTTAGGCTTGGGTAGGTCTACCACGGCCTTGTTCTTACCTATAATAGCCATAGAGCCTTTGTCTTTATATTTAAACGGCACCAAAGTTTCATTCTTTAGGGTGCGTTTTAAATTTTTAGCAAGCTGCTCCCCCTGCTGAATTGCGACCTGTGCCACCTGGGGGTGACCGCCGGGAAATGCTTCATCTGTAGTCTGTAAGCAAGTATCGCCTATAGCGTAGATGTTGCTCGTAAGGTTAACTTTATTGTACGCATCAACTGCAAGGCGCCTGCCGCGGCCGTAACTTTCCATAGCTATACCATCGAACACCTTAGCCGAAACTCCTGCTGCCCAGATAAGGTTTTTAGACTGTATAGTCTCTCCCCCATCAAGATAAACAGTATCGTCCATATAATCTGTCACACGAGAGTTTAGCTTAATTATAACGCCCAGTTTGCTCAGCGCATCATAGGTATCTTTTTGTGATTGCTCACTCATAGGCGCAAGTAAAACGTCGCCACCGTCTACAAGGTAAATATTACTAATGCTTGTAGAAAGCTCCGGATATTCTTTACGCAATATCCCATTACGCATTTCGGCAAACATACCGGAAACCTCTACGCCTGTAGGCCCGCCACCTGCTACAACTATATTTAAATACTTACGGCGTTCGCGGCTGTTAGTGCATAACGTAGCTTTTTCCATGCGCTGCAGAAGCTTGTTGCGCATTTCTATAGCATCATTCAGGGTTTTCATAGGTATGGCATTCTTACGAACGTTTTCCATACCAAAGTAATTAGTCTCTGCGCCTGTGGCAATTACAAGCGCGTCATATTGCAACTCACCATTGTTAAGTACTGCAATATTTTCTGACTGCTTAACAGATATAAAGTCGCCCAGCCTGAAGTGTACATTCTTCTTTTTGGAATAATACCTCCTGAATGGGTAACTTATAGCCGACGGTTCCAGATAGGCAGTAGCCACCTGGTATATAAGTGGTGGGAAAAAATTGTAGTTGTTTTTATCTACAAGAGTTATATCAAACTCGTTGTTATTGGCAAGCTCATTTGCAAGATTTACGCCTGCAAAGCCTCCCCCTATTATAACTATCTTCATGGTATTGTATTTGTTACAGAATGTTTGGAATAACCCTGTAAATGCTGTATAAAATTAGGTTTTTTAGCGGTAACGCACAATTAACTTGGCATGGTATTAAGAAATTTTATGAAATTATTAGCTTATTATTTAATGCGCCGCTTTTACTAAAATTCAACCCTTATAAATTTGCCGATTTGATTTATAGATATGTTAATATTGTAGTCTTTAGCTTCTGCAATTTTTATTTTTATAGCCTGAAATGCCAATAAAGACGCTATGAAAAACATATTCACAAAGAAAACGCTCACAAATAGTATGAAGGTTCTTAAAGACACTTTTAACGGCTTTATGCTCGATAAAGGTCTTAAGCTTAGCGCTTCATTATCTTACTATACAATATTCTCTCTCGCTCCCCTACTGCTGCTTATAATTTCGTTAGCAGGCTTCTTCTTTGGCCGCGAGGCCAGCGAAGGCCGTATATTTAGTGAGATAAACGGTATCATTGGTAACGAAGCCGCTGCACAGGTACAGCAAATTATCAGCAACCTTGAACTGTCAGGCAACTCTACTATCTCAATTATAATAGGTGTGGTTACGCTTATAATAGGTGCCACTACAGTTTTCGGAGAAATACAGGATTCAATAAACATGATATGGAAGGTTAAAGCAAAGCCGAAAAAGGGTTGGGTAAAAATGCTGAAAGACCGTTTACTTTCAGGATCTATAATTGTTGGCCTCGGATTTTTATTAATAGTATCATTAGTGGTTAACGGTGCACTCGCAGCACTAAACAACTTTCTAAAATCGATGTTCCCTGATTTTACATTAATCCTTATAAACTTAGCCAATATTGTAATAAGCTTCGCGGTAATTACAGTTCTCTTTGGGGTAATTTTTAAAGTACTGCCGGATGCTAAAATTAAATGGAAGCATGTGCGCGCAGGTGCCTTTTTTACAGCATGTCTATTTATGTTAGGCCGCTACGGTATTGGACTTTATATTACTTCTACCGGTGCGGGCTCGCCTTACGGTGCTGCAGGATCATTGATTGTTATTTTATTGTGGGTATACTATACCGCCGCCATTTTATATTTTGGAGCAGAGTTTACACGTGCTTATGCTATATTTAGAGGGTCGCGTATACAGCCGGCAGAGTACGCCGTATTTGTAGAACAACTGGAAACCGAAAGGGATGATGTAAGTATCACTAAAGTGAATCATCACCATCATCATGATGACAAAAAAGAAACAACAACTCCTGCTAAATAACCGCTGCTGCAAACGTGATTAATTATGAAAACATCAACAGCTGAAAAGCAGACTTTAGGCTCGGTTACAGAATTTACTATAGAGGCGCCGCAGCTGGGCCGCAACAAAACAATATGGGTCTACCTGCCTTATAATTATGAGGAAAGTGCACAACATTTTCCTGTAATATATATGCACGACGGCCAGCATGTTTTTGATCATGCCGAATCTGAAAAGCGCGACTGGCATGTGGAAGATAAACTTAATGTATTACATTCTCAGGCTATTATAGTCGGCATAGAACATGGAGGCTCTAACCGTCGTATTGATGAGATGACACCTTACAAAAATGAAAAATATGGAGGTGGGCATGCCGATGATTATCTCGATTTTATTGTGAGTACTTTAAAGCCTTACGTGGACGAGAATTACAAGACGTTATCTGACAAAGAGCATACTACTATTTTTGGCAGCTCTGTGGGCGGACTGATATCATTCTATGCATTACTTAAATTCCCTGGCGTATTTGGTAATGCCGGAGTCTTTTCCCCCTCATTCTGGTTCAGCGATGAGATATTTGCGCTTATGGAAACGATAGACCATATTGACGGGCGTATTTATTTTATGGCCGGCGATCATGAAAGCATGGGCATGGTTCCTGATATTGAACATATGGAACAACTGGTTTTGGCCCGTGTAAATAATCCTGAACAACTTCATAAAAAGATAGTGCACAACGGACGCCACAACGAGTTACTGTGGGCGCGCGAGTTTGCAGATGCTTATACATGGCTTGTTCAATAATAATTTTTAGTATATTTGATTTTATCTAATACACTATTATGACAACTGCAGAAATTAAAAATAAACTTATTGCTAGTATAATAAATACTAATAGTGGTGTAATATTAAAAGATCTACAGCTTATATTAGAATTTAATTCGAGCGAAGATGTGTATAGACTCACGCAAGATCAAAGGAGTTTACTAGCTGAATCAAGATCTGATTATGATAAAGGCAACTATATTACCGACAGAGAAGCGAACGATAATATTGATAAATGGCTAGGCGAGTAATATGGACAAAAACAGCTAACGATGATCGAATAGAAATTTTAGAATTTTGGATTGATCGAACAAAGTCGCACACGTATAGTAGAAAATTAAATAAACTATTCAAAGAAATTATCCAACTGATATTAGATTATCCTGAAATTGGTAGATTAACAGATGAGCAAAATATACGGGTCAAAGTCGTAAGTGATTATCTTCTATTTTACGAAATTGTGGATATGGATATCGTTATTCTAAAGATATGGGATAGTCGTCAAAATCCACAAACATTTCAAATTAAATAATCCGGTAAGTATCAAAAATTTCTTTACTATTTCTTTGTAACATCAATAATTATAATTTACTTTGCAATTCAAAGTACTTTAAAATGGAAAATTATTTAAAGGATATACAAGACATAAAAAAGATGATGGATAAGTCATCACAATTTATTTCCCTCAGCGGTTTATCAGGTATACTTGCGGGTGTGTATGCTTTGGCAGGCGCCATCTTTATAAAATACATCGATGCCCTTCAGGAAGGATATGTAATTGTAGACAGTTATTCTTTTAAAATTATCCTTGGTGTTGCGCTTGCTGTACTTTTACTTTCTATAGCTACGGGCCTTTTATTTTCTATTCGTAAAGCCCGGAGGGTGGGCGAAACGGTTTGGAACAATACCTCTAAGCGGCTAATTACAAATTTTATGATTCCACTTGTTACCGGTGGAGTTTTCTCCCTGCTACTTATAAAAAATCAATATTACGGACTGATAGCTCCTATAACACTAATATTCTACGGTATGGCATGTGTAAATGCCAGTAAATATACTTTGCGCGATGTGCGCTATCTCGGTGTTACCGTAATTGTAATTGGGCTTGCAGCTACTTACTTTATGGGTTATGGCTTAGAGTTTTGGGCATTGGGTTTTGGTGTATGCCACATCCTGTACGGCTCTATAATGTACTTTAAATATGACCGTAATAAATAGTCTTGAAAAACATTTTACAACATATAAATAAAGCATTCGACCATCGCATTCGCCTGGGTATCATGAGCATCCTTATGGTTAATGAGTTTGCCGATTTTAATACGCTAAAAGAGCTTTTGGGCGTAACCGATGGTAACCTCGCAAGCCATGCCAAGGCCCTGGAGGCCGAACAGTACATCATGATAGAAAAGCAGTTTATAGGAAAAAAGCCTAATACCCGCTACATGGCTACAAGCCATGGACGCAAAGCCTTTAAAGATCATATTGACGCTTTAGAAAAATTAATTCAGAAACGATAACAAAATTTTTTATTCATTTACTTTGAAATACAAAGTACTTTAAACTTTAATCATGAAAGCTATACAGTCAACATTAGTACACGAATTCCGCCAGCATTTTTCTTTGTTTGCGCTCGCTTCATTTTGCCTTGCCTTATTACTGGTAAGAGCTAAGCTTACACAAAGTATCTACTTGTTTTTTCTAATCTGGAACCTCTTTTTGGCGTATGCCCCGCTGGGACTTTCATCATTAATGATAAATCGTGTAAGCATTATAGAAAAATGGCACTTCTACCCTGCCTTTGCCTGCTGGTTGTTATTACTACCTAATGCTCCATATATAATTACCGACTTTGTACATCTTGAAAAACAGAACAATATCCCGCTTTGGTTTGATATCCTGCTTATAGCATCGTTTACTACCTGCGGAATGTTATTTGGGCTTGCATCAATGAAGAACATATATACTATACTGTCGGTAAAATTCAGTTCCGCTATTGCTACGACAGCTATGGCAGTAACCTGCCTTCTGTCCGGGTTTGGCATTTATCTGGGGCGGTTTTTACGCTATAATAGCTGGGATGTATTACATAAGCCGCTTATACTAATTACAGACATTGTTCACAGCCTTGTTGCTTTCGATACTTATAGGGCAGCATGGGGCATCACTATAGGTTTTGGCACTTTATTGTTCCTGCTCTTTCGTCTTTACTATGATCCAAAAGAATAAAAAATTTTATAAATCTACTTTGAATTTCAAAGTGAAATAGCACTGCCTTATGAAAACTATGAAAGAAAAAATTGAAGCCGTTCGTTTAGAATTCGAACGCAAGAAAAAAAGTTTTACAGCAAAACAGCTTATACATTACCCCGAAGGTACGCTGGGTAACATTTTAGGGAGGCACCTGCTCTACAGCAATTACGGCACGAATGTAATTGCCGAGAAAGAAGATATTTATCAATTGCTTATAGGCCGCGGCGAGGTTTCGGTTAAAGAAGATATTGCCGTGCAGTATTACATTTTTGGCAACGGTTGCAATAGCCCGCGTACTTTACTTGCAATGGGAATTGGGGTATTAATGTGTCCGCACTATGCCGGTTACTTCTACAAAAGATATAGAGATGGAAAGCATGCATTACGCTTCTATGACGTAGACCATTTTGGGATGCTGCACCTGCCTTTAGACCGTATCAAGGATACTTTTTTAATACGTTAGTTATGAAAACACAAATTGAAAGGCCCGACAAACTTTTAATGGTACCGGTAATCATTTGGGCCTTTACTTTCACCTTTGGCACCGTCTGGATGTTTATACTCATGAACACCGAGAGAGATAAAATTGTTGGCGATTTATTGCTTTACACTTTACTACCTGTTATAGCGGTAAATATTGCAGTCCTTACAATCCTTTTTATTGCCAGTTATTACCAGGAACGTTTCCGGCAGGAATTGTTTAGCCGAGCGTACTTAATGCTATCTAACATTGCAGTCGCGGCTTTGTACTTTATACTGATGTGTCAATTCTCAAGATTTTTAAACTGATAAATTCAATCATCCAATTACACCTAATTTAATTAAAAACAAACTTTATGGAAACCAATCAAAACCAGGGACAGCCGCAGTTTCAATACCCGGCTCCCGAACGAACTAATTTTATGCAATCTACTACAGCAAGGGTATTTATGGTGGGTTTGCTCACACTTGTACTTTTGTTACCGTTAGAATATGTAAAAAACCTGATACGCGATCGCAAAGAATTACAAGACGGCATGGCCAATGAAATGTCTCAAAAATGGGGAGGCAGTGTTTACTTTTATGGTCCCGTACTAAAAGTTCCTTACCAGGTAGTAACTGAGACAGAGGTAACAGACAAAATAACGAAGCAAGTCACTACTCAGCGATCTTCGGTTACCGATTATGCCTATTTTTTTCCTGAAGAACTTAAGGTGAAAACTAATACCAAGACAGAAAACAAACACCGTAATAATTATGAGTCGGCGGTATTTAATGCAAAAATGAATTACAGCGGCCACTATATTTCGCCTGACTTTTCTTCTCAAAACATTAAACCTGAAGATATAAACTGGGAGAAAGCGAGCATTATTATAAATACCAATAGCTTAAAAAGTATTAAAGGCGCGGTAAACATTAATTTAAATGGTAAAGCCTATGCGTTTGAACCTGTTGCCAATGAAAGCGAAAGCGACACATTAGAAACCCTGCAGACTTCTGCTATTAATTTGCGTGATGTATTTAACAGTGCCATGCCATTCGATCTTAATATTGCTTATGATGGTACGAAACAAATTGGTATTGTACCCATAGGCAAAATTACAGAAGCCAAAATGACATCAAACTGGACATCGCCAAGTTTTGACGGTAACTTTTTACCTGAGAGTAAAAACGTAACCAAAAGCGGCTTTAACGCCAATTGGAAAATATCGCACCTTAACAGGGGCTTTGTACAGCAATACTTCACAGAGCTGCCTGCACTTAACCGCTATACATTTGATGTAAACTTTCATATACCTGTAGACGAATACCAGCAGAATGACCGGGCTTCTAAGTATGGCTTTCTGGTAATAGGGCTTACGTTTCTTATTTTCTTCCTTATACAAACCATAAGTAAAATCAACATTCATATATTTCAGTACGGCATGGTAGGGCTTGCTTTGATTATGTTTTACACGTTGCTCATATCTATTACAGAACACAGTAGTTTTAAGCTGGCATACATAATATCCGGCGCTGCTGTAGTAATAATGATTGGCACCTATTCGGTATCAATCTTAAAGAATAAAAAATTCCCACTATTCATAGCCGGTTCGCTTACTGCACTGTACGCCTTTATTTATATTATAATACAATTAGAAAGCTATGCGTTACTTGCAGGAAGCATAGGCCTGTTCCTTATACTAAGCGCTGTTATGTTTGTTTCAAGAAAGATAGATTGGAACAACACCAAGACTGCATAAATTTCATTAAATACCGTATAAGTAAGAACCCTGCGACACGATGTTGCAGGGTTTATTTTATATACTCATCAGGAATCCTGTCAGGTTTTCTTTTCTGGGTAGATTAAGCTTTTTCCTTAGGCGATAACGGGCCAACTCTACCCCACCATCTGATATGTTCATTATTTCGGCTATTTCTTTAGTGCTCATATTCATAAGCAGGTATGTAGACAAATCCATTTCCCGCGGGGTAATGGCAGGATACTTTTCTTTTAGTCGTTTTAAAAAATCAAAATGAACGTTGTTAATGTGTTTTTCCAGGTTGTTCCAGCTTTTATCTGTATTTAGTTCTTTATCGATTGTCTTATAAAGTTTGGTAAAGCGGGCTTTCGCTGTTTCGTCCAGCGTTTCAGAATCAATATCCTTCAATTTATGAATTATGCCATTAAGCATCTTGTTCTTCTTTACCACCTGTAGTGAGTTATTAACAAGCTCCTTATCCTTAGTAAGAATCTTAACTTTTAGCTGTTCATTACGCAGGCGCTCAATTTCTTTTTCGAGTTCATACTGTTCCTGTCTTATTTTTGTCTCCCTCTCCAGATAGAGTCGTCGCTGTTCCAATGTCTCGTAATAGCGGTTCTGCCTGATCTTTGTTCTTACGCGTCTGCGCACGTAATAAATTCCTGCGGCCACCAATAGGATATAAATAGTGTATGCAAGCGGGTGGCGGTAGATGGGCGGAGATATAGCAAAAGAAACCACGGCAGGCTTCGATTCCTTTCCATAACTGTTAACCACCTTAACCTGCATACGGTATTTTCCCTCGTGCAAGTTTGTATATTCTTTAACGGGAACACTGGTCCAATTACTCCATGCATCATCGAAACCCTCAAGTTTGTAAGAAAATCTGATATTTTCCGGACTATCATATATAGGTGCAGAAAAGGAAAACCTTACATTATTATCTTTATAGGGTATATCTAACTTTTTAAGGGAAGGTAAATTGCCGGTTACTAATGTATCTGAAGCAAATGAGAAGCTCTGTATAAATGCTTTTGGTGGGGCAGATTCTGTATATAGCGACGAATCATAATGAACCAAACCTTCGGTAATGCCAATAAATATATTTTTACTATCGAGAGTGTTTACGGATTCGAAAAAATAAACAAGGTTACCGCTTAGAGGAGTAAATGGTGAAATCATGTTAGAATAACTGCCATCATGCTGTCTCATAAGCATTCCCATAGAAGAGTCTCCATAAAAATAACATAAGTTGCCCTTATTATCTTCAAAGCAATACTTTATATTTGGAATATTCTTAAAAAGCGCGCTCATGCTTTTATCTTCAACAAACCGGTCGCTATTTTGATCATATACAAAGAAGCGGTTAGATGATTGAAAATAAATTTTATTGTTTATCTGCTGAATACTTGTAATTCCCTTCAGGCCCTTTTCAAGATTTTCATAAGTAGTCGTTAGTGTAAAACTATTTAGGTCATCACTCAATTTTAATTTGTAAACATTGTTTTTTAATAGCCAGACATTTTTTCCATCTGTAGTAAACTTGCTGTCAGATACATTAAAGCCACTAATCTGATTTCGAAACTTCCAGCCGGCCGCTGTTCTTTCTATAATAGCAAATCCGTGGTAATTACTGGCGATGAGAAAATTTGGCCTGCCCGGAATTTTTTTAACCCCCAGGTAGCCCTTTTTATCATCAAGAAAAGCTCCCGCCTTTTCATTATCTACTAAAAACAACCCCCTGTTATGAGAACAGAACAAACTGCCGTCGATATCCTGTATTGCCCATGCCTGTCCGGTAGTACCGGCAATAAAATTGAATGTTTCCCCTTTAAAGGAAGAATTCCAGGGGTGACTAAAAAGGCCCTGGTTTGTTGCGACATATAGATTGCCGTTATACACAGCAGAGGAGTATACAGAACTGAGGTCGAATCCCGAACCCAAAAAAGTAAATGGCGAATTTTCATTAATGTATGCTATGCCGTTATCTAATCCTAACCACAAATTTCCGTTTATATCAGAGTAAGAATTCAGGGCGGTATTATTTTGCAGCCCTTTACGCTTATCGATATGCTGAACAATCTTTCCGTCTAAGCCGCATATAATAATACCATCTAAAACAGAATTTAATACGATATATTTATTGTTGATAAGGCGCCCGCCCAAGGAACTGTTCTTCGTCACAAAACTATTTGCATCACTTTGCCAGGGAACTAACATTTCGTCTTTATACAAAAACAGGCCCTTATCAAGGGTTATTATTAAAAGCGCATGGCCATCTATCGGAATCATACCCCAAACCTCTGTATTATTAAGTCTGCTTGTGTTGGGTAGGGTTGTAAGTTTCCCGTTTCGATATTCAACTAACCCTAATACAATATCCTGAAGGAATAATTTATTATTAACTACAAATGAGAATTGAAACCGATTGGGTGCTTCTAATATAGTAAGTTTATCATTCTTATATATATAGGTACGGTAAAAGGTCTGGTAAAAAACTGCGCCATTAACAATATGAATTTTCCATACAAAGTCAATGATTTTTTTGGAATTAGGGTTTACAAGCTTTGATACAGATTTATAGATTAACTTCCCATCTTTATTAGCTTCAAAATAACCAAATTCGTTATATCCCCCCACATATACTTTATTATCCTTTCCGATTTTCAGTGATCGAACGGTGCTGCCCGGTATAGTATGCTTCTGCCATGTCGTACCATCATACTCAAGAAGTCCGGACGTATTAGCAAAATATAGCGTTCCATTTTTGTTTTGAGCGATATCCCAGTTTTGAGCACCGCCTTTGTAATCGGCTTTGCTAAAATTGACGATTTTAGGAAGCCCGATACTTTTAATTTGGCAGAACCCTGAAAAAGGAAGAAGCAACAGGATCAAAATATTTATTATTTTATAACTCATAGGACCGTCAGGTAATCTAAAAATACGCCAAATATAAATATACCGAAGATTCCGGATCGACTCAAACTTTGACTTGTTTAACGCAAATATACGAATAAGTGTCCATCATAAATAATTCATAAATTATTGAAAAATCGTCAGCTATAACGTTGTATAGCTGAACAAGGCTTATTGTATAGGTACTTGTATTCTTAACATAAAACTAACACTGATAAATTTAGATTAAATAACTGATAATAAGGTACATATTTTTTATATGATGGGTTTAAATATAGTCTATTTTTATATTTGATGTGTTTTTGTAGTCAAATTGATATAACGATATAGTAAAATTCTACGTAATATTGCCTATAATTAATAATTAACCCAAATTTAATCACGTATGAAATTATTAAAATTACGATTTTATTATTTTGCATGCCTCTTGTTTACACTTACCGCCTGGGCTCAGGATGGCACTGTTACAGGAGTTGTTTCAGATGAGAACGGATTGCCCGTTCCCGGGGCCTCAATCCTTGTAAAAGGGACCTCTACATCAGCGTCGTCTGATATAGATGGAAAATATGCCATTGCTGCGACCCCTTCTTCCACTCTTGTGTTTAGCTATGTAGGCTATGCAAACCAGGAAGTTGCCGTGGGCAATAAAACTGTAGTGAACATTTCTTTGGCGCAGGGTGCCAAAAACCTCGACGAAGTTGTAGTTGTAGGTTATGGTACTCAAAAGAAAAGCGTTGTTACCGGAGCAATTTCCAGCGTTAAGTCCAAGGACTTAGAGAACTTACCACTCACAACAGTTGGGCAGTCGCTTCAAGGTCGTGCATCTGGTGTATATGTAGCTCAAAACGCGGGTCAGCCGGGCTCATCTGCTACTATACGTGTTAGGGGTATAACTACCTTTAATAACAACGACCCATTATGGGTTGTTGATGGTGTTATAGTAGATAACGGGGGTATGAATTACCTAAATCAGTCTGATATCGAAAGTATGGAGGTTCTTAAAGATGCTGCATCTCAGGCTATATATGGTGCAAGGGCAGCTGCCGGCGTTATACTTATCACAACTAAAAAAGGAAAATCAGGTAAAATGTCTGTGAACTATAATGGTTTCGCGGGTTTTTCAAAGGCTTCCCGCAGGGTCGATCTATTAGATGCAACTCAATACGCCACTTTGCGTAACGAAGCGTACGCTAATGGCTATACATCTGGTACTTTTACACTTCCGTTTCCTAATGCTGCAAGCTTGGGCAAAGGTACAGACTGGCAAGACGTTATTTTTAATGATAGTGCACAACGGTCACAACATGAGTTAAGTATTAGCGGAGGAAATGACAAGTCTACGTTTTATATGTCAGTTGGCTTAACAGATCAGGAGGGAATTGTAACAACTGCTATATCTAACTATACACGTAAAAACATCAGACTAAATTCTACACACAAGCTTGGTAAGTATGTAACTGTTGGGCAAACCCTTGGTTTCTCTAATGAAAAAACAGTTGGTCTTGGTAACACAAACAGCGAATACGGTGGACCTTTAGCATCAGCTATTAACCTTGATCCTGTTACGCCTGCTATTGTTACAGATCCTTCTACAAGGCCTAATCCGGGAGAATATGCGCAGCCTTATGCAGTGAGAGACGCGAACGGTAACTATTATGGTATATCTAATTATGTTGCTAACGAAATGACTAATCCCCTTGCCTATACTCAAACGCGCTTAGGCAATTTTGGGTGGGCAGATAACTTTGTAGGTAATGCATATGTTGAAGTAGCTCCTGTTGAAGGGTTAAAAATTAGAAGTACTGTGGGTGGTAAACTTGCTTATTGGGGCACAGAAAGCTTTACACCACTTTCATATCTTAATGCTAATAACAACAATCAGGTTCAAAATAATCTTTATAGAGAAAACCACAGAGGTTTTGGCTGGAATATAGAAAATACAGCGTCATACACTAAGTTAGTAGGCAAACACAATTTTAGTATACTTGCAGGTCAGGCATCTTATGTAGATGATGATGCTAAAGCTACCGGTGTAACTTACAACAATCAGCCTGTAAATACTCATGGCGAGGCTTCGTTTAACTGGCCTACAGTGCCTGATGATATTACAGCGTGGGCAAGCACGACAGATAAGCATATTGTGACGTCACTATTCGCAAGGGCCACTTATGATTATAATGAGAAATATCTATTTACAGGGATTATTCGCAGAGACGGCTCATCACGATTTGGATCTAACAATAAGTATGGTACATTCCCTTCATTTTCATTAGGTTGGGTTACAACTAAAGAAGATTTCTGGAAAGAGAACAGCGTTGTTACCAATTTAAAAATCCGTGGAGGTTACGGTGTTGTAGGTAACGATAACATAGGAAACTTTAGATACCTTTCACTTGTTCGGGGTGGTCGTAACTACGCCATCGGTAACTCAGGTGCCGTAACAGTAGGTAACAGTCCGGATGCACCTGCTAACCCTGATCTTAAGTGGGAAGAGACTTCTCAATTAAACGTTGGTTTTGAAACTACACTTTTCAGAGATTTAAGTATTGAATTTGATTTTTATAAAAAGAAAACCAATGGTATACTACAAGATTTAAGAATACCCGGTTATATAGGAGCTACAGGTAATCCGGTGGGTAACATAGCAGATATGGAGAATACCGGTATAGACTTGTCATTAACATACAGAAAACAAATTGGCGACTTTAATATAAGTGTGACCGGTAATGGCTCTACTCTTAAAAACAAGGTTACTTATGTGGGTGAAGACCGCGATTTTAATACAGGGCCTTCATTCCAATCCCTAAACTCGTTAACCAGATATGAAGTTGGTAGCGCATACAACGAATTTTATGGTTTTCAAACAAATGGCATATTCCAAAACCAGGCAGAAATCAATAATTACAAGAATGCAGCTGGTGTAGTGATACAGCCCAATGCAGTACCGGGTGACTTTAAATGGTCTGACTTGAACGGCGATGGAAGAATTACAGATGAGGGCGACAGAAAATATCTGGGTAATCCTTTACCTAATTTTACATACGGCTTAACTATCAATGTGGCTTATAAAGGATGGGATTTAATGGCGTTTGGACAAGGTGCTGCAGGAAATAAAATATTTCAGGGACTCCGCAGACTTGACCTTGGCAATGCTAACTGGCAAACAAATGCCCTTGAGCGTTGGACAGGAGAAGGTACAAGCAACACTTATCCAAGAATTTCTACATCTGATGATAATAGAAACTTTACGAGAATGTCAAACTTTTATCTTCAGGATGGCGACTATTTCAGGATAAAAATCATACAATTAGGTTATTCACTTCCAAGTGATATCATTAAAACAGTTGGTTTATCTAAAACAAGATTATATATAACTACAGAGAACTTATTTACCTTTACTAAATACACCGGTTTTGATCCTGAAATTGGTGGTGATGTAAGTGGTATTGACCGTGGCTACTACCCTCAGGCAAAATCTTTCATGTTAGGACTTAATTTATCTTTCTAATTAAAAATGTTATTGAAAATGAAAACAAGAAATTTTAATCGCGGTTTTGTATCGGTTGCAGCGGCGCTGATGCTGATGGCGTGTAGCAAAGAATTTATAGAGGTTACCCCAACGGGAACTTACGAAGAGGAAAACTACTATCAAAACCAAACTCAGGCGTACTCTGCACTTATATCGGTGTACGATATACTGAAAAAGCAGGCTGGCGGCTTTGAGAATACTGTTGCAATGCTTAATGCCGGCTCTGACGATTTTTATGCAGGTGGTGGCAGCTCTACAGATGGTGCGGGTATACAAGGCTTTTCTAATTATCAAATAAATCCTTCTACTCTTCCTATAAGTTTTTGGAGTGACTATTACCAGGGCATATCCAGAGCTAATGTGCTTTTAGTTAAGCTTCCTTCTATACCTATGGATGAGGCTTTGAAAGCTCAATACGCTGCTGAAGCCAAAGCCTTACGTGCCTACTATTATTTCCAGTTAGTAACGATGTTTGGCGAAGTTCCTTTTTTTACTACTAACATTAGCAAAGAAGAGTACTATACTGTAGTAAAATCAGATCCTGCAGTTATTTACGCACAGATTGAACAGGATTTAGCCGAAGCTATCGATTTGGTACCAGCAACCATAAACGTTGCTACAGAGGGTGGGCGTCTTACCAAAGGGGCTGTACAGGCCATTTTAGGTAAAGTGTTTTTATACCAGGGTAAAAATGCGCAGGCTGTACCTTTATTTGCTGAAGTAAACGGAACGCCGGGCCAGACTAACCAATATGGTAATAAACTTCTGACAGATTTCTCAGACTTATGGAGTATAAGAAACAAATTTAATACGGAATCTATACTTGAGGCATCTTACACCAATCTTAGTAACTCTAACTGGGGAAACTGGGGCTCTGGCGCAGATGAAGGTAATTCACTAAATTTAATGGTTGGGCCACGCGGGTTTAGCAGGCCGGAGGGCAGTACTGCTCCGGAGTATTATTCCGGCTGGGCATTCAACCCTGTAACGTTAGACCTTGTTGAGGCTATGACCGGAGACCCACGTTTTGATGCGACTATAGCAAATATTGGCGGATTGGCAGCATCGGGCAGTGCTTCATATACCCCGGCTTATCAGGATACCGGATATTTTCTTAAAAAGTTTATGCCAAAGCAGACTGACGTAAGCACAAATGGCGGTATTCCTGAATTAAACTTTAGGCAAAACATGTATGTTATTCGTCTTGCAGATACTTACTTAATGGAAGCTGAAGCTTTAGGTGGAACCGGAGCAAGAGCTCAGGCATTACTTGATGCCGTTAGAGCCCGGGTAGGACTTGCTTCTGTACCTGTTTCACTCGATGCCATTTATAGGGAAAGAAGGTTAGAGTTAGCAGGCGAAGGTCATAGATGGTTAGATCTTGTGCGTACCGGAAGGGCTGCATCTGTTCTTGCGCCACGTGGTTTTGTTGCAGGTAAACATGAACATTGGCCGGTGCCAATTAGAGAAACGGAAAATACACTCATTACTCAAAATCCAGCATATAACTAAAATATGAAAACAACTTTAATTTTAAAAAACGGCTTTTTAGCTGCGGTTGCAGCTATAGCGTTTGTGGCCTGTTCGCCTACCGAAGTAGAAAATGGAAATCCTTTAACACAGGCAGATCTTGACGCTTCGTTTGAAGCTGCTACTACAGACGGCAACCATTATACTGTAACGGGATCTAATGACCCGGATATACAGTACCATATTTGGAAATGGTCTACAGTAGATGGGACAAATTCAAGAGAGGGTGGAGAAAAAAAGGGAACAGCGACTATGGACCTTACCTTTACTACCCCGGGTACTTACACAGTACAGCATAAAGTTGTGGGTCGCAATGGCGGAACTCATTTTGTAGCAGAACGCAATTTTGTAGTTACAAATACAATTTTGATATTAGGTCCAAACCTTATATCAAGCCCTAACTTTGAAAACCCTTCAGATTGGACCGTTATCAATATCAACCCTTCTGGCAGTGCAAGATGGACATTTGCTGATGGCAAAGCCACAATTGCGGGGGCTACGGGTCACGCTGCTATATACCAAGCAGTTACAGTTGAGGCTGGTAGAAGCTATAAATTCGACATGAGGGTACAAGGTCCAGGTTCTTCAAATACGTGGTTTGAAGTATATGTAGGTACTGTTGCACCGGCACCGGGAGCTGATTATAGCAATGGTGGCAAAAGGCTCCAGCTTAATACCTGGGCAGGATGTGCTATCTCTCCATTTAACGATATGCTATCTGCCGCTGGATGTGGCGGAGATTCTTCGGGTAACGTTATGACGTTTGATCGTAGTGGTACCGTTTATTTTCTCATAAAATCTGGTGAAAGCGGCGGTAACATTAACTCTATAAGTGTTAGTGAAGTCGTGTTCCAAACCATCGATTAAATAGTTTTGGGTTAGTTGTAAATAGCCTGTTTTCATTTTTTTGATTACAGGCTATTTTATTAAAATCTCCTCCCCTATATAGTACAATAATTGAATAAATAATACACAAATGAAGAAAAACTTGATAACCTGCATGTTACTGATATCAGGAACCATCTGGGCTCAACAGGCATCATCAACAAAAAACTATTCGGCAAACGGTAAAAAAGTTACTGTATATACCACCGCTGATAGTATCAATTTACGACTTACAAAAACTGATGATTTAAACTTTTCGGCTTCAAGACAGCCTCTTGAAACAGAAATATCAATTTTTGTAGAGCCTCAAAAAACGTTTCAGACTATCATGGGTTTTGGCGGTGCAATTACCGATGCAAGTGCTGAAGTGTTTGCCAAACTTTCCCCTGCCAAACAAAAAGAATTTTTAGCTGCATATTTTGACAAGAAAGACGGTATTGGCTATAACATTATCCGCACCACGATACACAGTAGCGATTTTGGCACCGGAAGTTATACGTATATTAAAGAAGGTGACAAAAGCCTTAAAACTTTCAATATAGACCACGATAAAAAATTTCGTATTCCACTTATTAAGCAGGCTATAAAAGCAGCTAACGGGCCGGTAACATTTTATGTAAGCCCGTGGAGTCCACCTGCTTTTATGAAGGATACTAAAAACATGCTTAAGGGCGGTAAATTACTACCTGAGTACTACCAGACCTGGGCTGATTATTACGTGAAATTTATCAAAGCATATGAAAAAGAAGGCATGCCTGTATGGGGCTTAAGTTTACAAAATGAACCAATGGCTACCCAAACCTGGGAATCTTGTATTTACACTGCCGAAGAAGAGCGCGATTTTCTTAAAAACTATCTTGGGCCAACGGTGAGGAAAGAGCTGGGAGACAAGAAAATTATAGTATGGGATCATAATCGCGACCTTATGAACCAGCGCGCTAATGTTATTTTCTCTGACCCTGAAGCATCGAAATATGCCTGGGGTATGGGATACCACTGGTATGAAACATGGGCTGGTGGAGAACCAATGTTTGATAACGTGAGAAAAGTTTATGAGGCATACCCTGATAAAAAGCTGCTATTTACAGAGGGTTGTATTGAGGTATATAATCGTTCGAAGCTGCAGTTCTGGCCTAACGGCGAGCGCTATGGGGCACAGATGATTAACGACTTTAATAATGGTACTGTTGGGTGGACAGACTGGAACATCCTTCTTGACGAAAACGGTGGGCCTAACCACGTAGGCAATTTTTGCTTTGCCCCTGTTCATGCAGATACTAAAACAGGAGATCTAATTTATACTCCATCATACTACTACATTGGCCACTTATCCAAATTTGTACAGCCCGACGCGAAACGCGTAAGTTCGGCAGTGAGCCGTAGCAGTTTGCTAAGTGTATCGTTTTTAAATAAAGATGGAAAAATGGCTACTGTGGTTATGAACCAGAGTGCCAAAAAAGTTACGTACAGCCTTATTATAGGTACAGAAAAAGTTACAACCACTGTACCCGCACACGGAATACAAACACTTGTTTATTAATAACGTGAAATTTAATTATATGAAAAAAATATTATACATGTTAATGCTGGCCATTGCAGGCCCTGCCTTTAGCCAGGGTTATCTGCATCAGGATGGCCAAAGAATTAAAGACGGAGATAATAATGAAATTCTTCTTCGTGGTATTGGCTTGGGCGGATGGATGATACAGGAAGGTTATATGTTGCAAACAGGAGGCTTTGCAGGTACGCAGCGCGAAATACGTCAAAAGATCACAGATTTGATTGGAGCGGAAAGAACGGAAGCTTTTTATCAGTCATACCGTGACAATGGCGTTACAAAGAGAGATATTGACTCTCTTAAAGCATGGGGGTTTAACTCTGTACGTATACCTATGCACTACAACCTTTATACCTTGCCTACAGAGCTGGAGCCGATTGCAGGCGAGAACACCTGGCTGGATGAAGGATTTACCAGAACCGACCAGTTATTAGAATGGTGTAAGGAAAATGAAATGTACCTGATACTTGATATGCACGCTGCGCCGGGCGGTCAGGGAGTAGATGCTAATATTTCTGACTATGATCCGTCTAAACCATCTTTATGGGAGAGCGCCGCTAACAAGCAAAAAATGATCGCTCTGTGGCGCAGGCTTGCTGACAGATATAAGAATGAATCATGGGTAGGTGCTTACGACCTTATAAACGAACCTAACTGGAACTTTACAGGTTCTAATCAAAATGGATGTGACGAAGGTTCGAACATTCCTTTAAGACAACTAATGGTTGACATCACTGCTGCCATAAGAGAAGTAGATACCAATCACCTTATTATTATAGAGGGCAACTGCTGGGGTAATAACTACAACGGTATCTTCCCTCTGTGGGATAACAACATGGCATTAAGTTTCCATAAATACTGGAATGATAATTCTGTAGGATCTATACAGGGAATGCTAAATTTTAGGTCGCAATATAATGTTCCAATTTGGCTTGGTGAAAGCGGCGAAAACTCTAATGTATGGTTCCGCGATGCTATAAAGCTAATGGAGAGCAATAACATTGGATGGGCGTTTTGGCCACTAAAAAAAGTTGAAAGTATTGCAGGTATAGCTGATGTTACTAAAACAACAGGTTACCAAAATTTATTAAATTACTGGGGTGGTACCGGTACTGCACCTACTGCCGATGAAGCTACTGCTACACTAATGGAGCTTGCCAATAATTTTAACATGGCTAATGTAAAAGTTAAATATGACGTTATAGACGCTATGTTCCGTCAGATAAACAGCGATGAGACAAAACCGTATAAAAACCATTTGTTACCGGGTAAAGTTTATGCTACAGAATATGACTTAGGCCGTTATCAATATGCCTATAATGATGCGGAAGTTGCCAGATATACTACCGAAGGCGGAACCTATAACCAGGGATGGTCGATGCGTAACGACGGTGTAGATATCGAAAAAAGTACTGATACCGAATCTAACGGTTTTCAGGTAGGTTATACAAATGCCGGCGAATGGATGCTGTATACACTTGCGAATGAAACTGAAACAGCATATGACGTAGACATTCGTTATGCAGGTATGGGCGGGTCATTACACTTAGAAGATGAAAACGGAAGAATTTCTGAGGTAATTGCATTAACCGCTACCGGAGGCTATAGCACATGGAGTACCGTTACAATTAACGATGTAATACTTAAAGCAGGAACAAGTAAAATTAAAGTATACATAGATAACGCAGGATCAAATTTAAATTATTTTGAATTTAAAAATCCTGTAGCTACTGCAGAGGCTGACTTTAAAGTTGTAGATGCTGCAACAAATATTTTAGGTGATAAAGTAGTAGTAATTTTTAACAAGCCGCTTCTGGCCGGTACTAATTATTCTGAAAGTAATCTTTCAGTAAAAGTTAATGGTACAGCAGCTTCTGTTAGTGGATTTTCGTCTAATGGAAAAACGCTAAATCTTACTCTTACAACTCCTGTTAATCCTACAGATATTATACTGCTAACTTATGCTGGAACAAACATTGTAGCAGCAGATGCGACAGCACAAACTGCATTTACAGATATGGTAGTAGTAAACCGTACAGGTACTATATTACAAATACCGGGCACCGTACAGGCAGAAAGCTTCTATATAAATAATGGCCTTGAACTGGAAACCACATCTGATACAGGTGCGGGACAAAATATAGGCTATACCGATGCTGGCGACTCTTTAGAGTATCTTGTTAATATTAACGAAGCTGGAAACTATAAAATAGAATATCGCACGGCGGGTGAAAACCAAACCGGAAGGATTACACTACAGTTAATAAATGAGACTACCCAAAACGTACAAGAAGTTATCCTTAACTCTACCGGTGCCTGGCAAAACTGGCAGACAACGGTATCTCAGGCACAACTTCCGGCAGGAAGGTACTTTATGAAAGTTCGTATTGACGCCGCAGGGTTTAACTTTAACTGGATGAAATTTACCGCTACTCCGGCAGACGACGATTTTGATGGTGTTCCTAATACTGCCGACCTTTGCCCTAATACTCCTATGGGAAGCGTTGTAGATTTTACCGGATGTATATTATTCACACTACCGGTTAATAATTTTACAGTTGTAGCTACAGACGAAACCTGCAGGACTTCTAATAACGGTAATGTTGCAATAACATCAGCTTCAAATCATAATTTTGTAGCTACAATTACAGGAATTGCAACTCAGACTGCAAATTTTACAACAGCTACTTCTTTTGCTAATCTTGAGGCTGGTACTTATGAATTATGTATTACGCTTCCGGAAGCTCCGGCATACAAACAATGTTTTGACATTGTTATAGAAGAGCCAAGAGACCTTTCAGTGTTTGCCCGTATGGCTAACCCAGAAGATCGTGTTGTAGAGTTAGATCTATATGGTGGCAACGTATACACTGTTACACTAAATGATGAGTCTTTCACTACCACAAGAAATACGGTTAGCCTTTCCCTAAAACCGGGTGTTAACAATATTGAGGTAAAAGCTGACAGTGACTGCCAGGGAATCTATAGAAAAAGCATATCCTTAAATAGTACAGCTGTAGTTTATCCTAATCCGGTAAGCGGCACTAATCTTGTAAATGTGGCTATGCCTGCAACTAAAGAAAAAATTGTAATTGAAGTTTACAGCACCCTTGGTAATAGAGTTTTTGTAAAAGAGTATAATCCACAAGGTGGTATGCCAACGGTAGATATGAGCCAGCTTCAGGGTGGTATTTATATCATGAAAATAGCCTCTGGTACATATTCATCTAATGTAAAAATTGTAAAAGAATGAAAAAAGTAATAATTGCACTTGCAATGATTTCATTAATTACCGTAAGCTGCGGTAGTGATGACAGTAATGGTGATGGTAACAATACGGCTACAGTAGCACTTAGCTTACCTACAGATAATTCTGAATGTATTAGTGGAACAAGCGTAAATAACTTACAAAGCACGGTAACATTTGAATGGGCCGCAGTAGCCAATACAGAAACGTATTTTGTAAATGTTATGAACCTTAATAATCAGGCATTGCTGCAATATAATGCCGGTACTGCCACATCACATAGCATAGATCTATTAAAAGGTACACCCTATTCATGGTACGTAACTTCTAAAAAAGCTTCGGGTGAAATGGCTAGAAGCCGAACATGGAAATTCTATAATGCAGGAGCTCCGGTATCTAATCATGCGCCTTTTCCTGCTGACCTTGTTAGCCCTGCTATGAGCAGTACTATAACAGATGCTACTGTAATGCTTAAGTGGGACAGCAGCGATATCGACAATGACATTGTTAACCACAAAGTTTATATGGATAACAATACAAATCCAACAACACTTGTAGGTACTGTAACTGCCGAATCTATAGAAAACCTTCCCGTAACACCGGGTGGAACCTATTACTGGAAAATCGTTACTACAGATGGTGGTGGAAATGCTACTACCTCTCCGGTTTACCAGTTTAAAGTTCGATAGAGCTTTAAATACTAATTAAGAGAAAGGCTGCCCGTAATGGCAGCCTTTTTTATTTCTACTACTATTTCAGCACTTACAAAATGACACACTCATAGTGGTTTCAAATCAATAGTACCAAGTCTGTTAGATAGGCAATAAAAAACCCAGTCAGATGTTTGACCGGGTTTTTTTATATATGATGTTGAAAAATTTACCTTGAATAATTAGGAGCCTCTTTAGTTATAGTAACATCATGGGGATGGCTTTCTGCAATACCACTTGATGTTAAACGTATAAACCTTGAAGTTTTTTGCAGCGTGTCAATGTCTTTAGCGCCACAATAACCCATACCGGCACGCAGCCCGCCTACAAACTGCAACATACTTTCAAATAGCTCTCCTTTATAAGGCACACGGCCTACAATGCCTTCAGGAACCAGTTTTTTGACGTCGTCTTCCACATCCTGGAAATAACGGTCCTTACTTCCCTCCTGCATAGCCTCTACAGAACCCATACCGCGGTACGATTTAAATTTCCTGCCCTCAAAAATAATTGTTTCACCCGGAGATTCCATTGTGCCTGCAAGAAGCGACCCAAGCATAACACAACCTGCACCTGCTGCAAGTGCTTTAGGAATGTCTCCTGTGTAACGAATCCCACCATCTGCTATAACTGGTACGCCGCTGCCTTCAAGAGCAGCAGCGACCTCTAAAACAGCACTAAATTGTGGGAAGCCGACACCGGCCACAACACGTGTTGTACAAATGGAACCCGGCCCAATACCAACTTTAACAGCATCAGCACCATTTTCGGCAAGATATAGTGCCGCTTCGGGAGTGGCAATATTACCTACTACCACATCAAGCTCTGGGAACCTGGCTTTAACTTCTTTTAAAACTTTTACTACACCGGCGGTATGGCCGTGGGCAGTATCTATAATTACAGCATCTACGCCTGCATTAACTAATGCTTCAGCACGGTCTACAGCATCGGCAGTAACGCCAAGGGCAGCAGCAACACGCAGCCTGCCAAATTTATCTTTATTAGCCTGCGGCTTCTGGGTAACTTTAGTAATATCCCTAAAGGTTATAAGGCCTACTAGTTTATAGTCACCGTTAACAACGGGCAGCTTCTCGATTTTGTTTTTTTGTAATATACCTTCGGCTACGGCAAGGGTAGTGCCCTCCCCTGCTGTCACTAAATTTTCTGTAGTCATAACTTCGAGTATAGAGCGCGCTGCATTTTTCTCGAACCTGAGGTCACGATTGGTAACAATACCCTTAAGTGTACCGTTCTCATCTACTACAGGAATACCACCTATACCAAACTCGCGCATGGCATTTTTAGCATCGGCAACAGTGGCAGTAAGTGGTAATGTAACAGGATCAATGATCATTCCGCTCTCTGCCCTTTTTACTTTACGGACTTCGGCAGCCTGCCTTTCTATGCTCATGTTTTTATGCAAAACGCCTATACCTCCCTCACGGGCCATAGCAATAGCCATAGCACTTTCGGTCACGGTATCCATTGCTGCAGATACAACGGGAACGTTAAGTGTTATGTTTCGGGAAAATTTTGATTTTATACTTACTTCGCGCGGTAAAACTTCTGAGTAGTTAGGAACAAGTAAAACATCATCGTAAGTAAGGCCTTCACCAATGATTTTAGTTGTGTGTGCTTTCATGTTGCAATTTGTAGTTAAATTGCATGCAAATATACAGTTTTCCACCCTATAATAGTATGCACATAATAGATTTTTACTATGTGCATGATATTTTTGGTTTATAGCTTCTGCAGAAGTTATAAAATCAATGAAATTCCCTGAATATCTTTGTTGCTTCGTTGTAAGCACTCTCAAAACTTAACGAATTTAATCCGCTATCAGCTTTGGCTGCGGTAAAGTAAGACAACATTTTTTCTGTTGGCATATTGCCGGTAAGTTCGTCGGTAGCCATAGGGCATCCGCCAAAACCCTGAATAGCTCCGTCAAAACGGGTACAGCCTGCCTTATATGCCGCATCTATCTTTTCAAACCACTTTGTTGGAGTAGTATGCAAGTGCGCGCCAAATTCGATTTCCGGATATTGAGGGATTAAATTTGAAAAAAGGTAGGATATCACATCGGGTGTCGAACTCCCTACAGTATCAGATAGCGATACAATTTTTACACCCATCTTGGCAAGCTTCTCGGTCCATTCCCCTACTATAGCTACATTCCAGGGGTCGCCATATGGATTGCCGAACCCCATAGAGAGATAGGCAACTACCTCTTTACCAGCATTATTTGCAATGTTTAAAATTTCCTGCAGCGTTACTACCGACTGTGCAATAGTTTTATGCGTATTGCGCATCTGGAAATTTTCTGATATCGAGAATGGATATCCAAGGTATTGCACTTGCTCATATTGTACTGCAGCTTCTGCACCCTGGGTATTCGCTATAATTGCAAGTAGCTTGCTTCTGGTTTTAGAAAGATCGAGGCCTGTAATGACTGCAGCACTATCCTGCATTTGCGGGATTGCCTTAGCCGATACAAAGCTGCCTACATCGATAGTATCGTACCCCACACGCAGTAGCGACTGTATATAGGCAATTTTACGTTCGGTAGGTATAAAAGTTTTAATGCCCTGCATTGCATCGCGTGGACATTCTATTATTTTTACTTTCATTTGCTTGGGTTCTCAGAATCTTAGTTACTGAGAACCTAAAATTCTTTTATTAATCTCCTTAATAAGTGCCGGGCCCTCATAGATAAAGCCGGTGTAAAGCTGAACGAGGCTTGCTCCTGCTTCAAGTTTCTCTATTGCATCGTCGGCAGTATGTATTCCTCCAACTCCTATAATAGGAAATGCCTTATTGCTTTTTTCAGACAGAAATCGTATAACCTCTGTAGAGCGTTTGGTTAACGGCTTGCCGCTTAGCCCACCCATTTCGTTTTTGTCCTCAGATTGCAAACCATCTCTCGATATTGTAGTGTTTGTGGCTATAACCCCCGCAATACCAGTAGTCTTTATAATATCTATAATATCAAGCAACTGGCTGTCGGTTAAATCAGGGGCAATTTTAAGTAGTATTGGTTTTTGCTTCGGCTTTAAAGCATTCTTATCCTGAAGTGTTTGCAGCAATTTAGTTAGTGGCTCTTTGTCCTGTAGTTCACGAAGATTGGGTGTATTAGGCGAACTAACATTTACCACAAAATAGTCAACATAATCATACAGAGCATCAAAACAAATTTCGTAGTCGCTTACTGCGTCTTCATTTTGAGTCAGCTTATTTTTACCAATGTTTCCTCCTATCAACACGTGGCCCCTTCCTTTGGGATTATGCTTAAGCCTTTCTACAGCAGCTGCAACGCCGCCGTTATTAAAACCCATCCTGTTTATGATAGCACTATCTTTTCGAAGCCTGAAAAGCCGCTTTTTAGGGTTTCCGTCCTGCGCTTTTGGTGTAAGCGTTCCTATTTCTATAAACCCAAAACCAAGGCTGTCCAACTCTTTGTAAAGTTTAGCATCTTTATCAAGGCCGGCCGCAAGGCCCACAGGGTTTTTGAATTTCAACCCAAATACTTCACGTTCTAACCGGGCATCCTCGACATCGTAAACTGATTTTAAAACAGATGAAAAACCCGGAACGGCGTTAAGGAATCTTATCGATGAAAAAGTAAAGTGATGCACTTTTTCCGGATCAAAACGAAAAAGCAGCGGCCTTATGAGCGATCTATACATGGTTGATTGTGTTGTTATGCAAAAATATAATTATTATATTGTATAAATAAATCTTTACCTTATAAATTATCTGCCACTACTAAAACGTTTGATGACCATAATATTGTAGAAAGTAAATGCCGAGAGGTTATTGCAAAATTTTGATTTATATTTAAATAACTACAATAAAACGTAATAGAAACGTTAAAAGAGGTATTTCTATACATGATTGTTTGCTTAAACGATAATTTACAATTAATTATAACAGCAATTATCAAAATTGCTTGGTAATTTAATTGCAATACGTAATTTTGGCACCTACAAGTAACTACATTAGTATTATCTTTAAATGAACAAGGACTTACAAAAATTGGTTGATTATGCCATAGTAGACGGCTATATTACCGATAAAGAGAGACAGATACTAATTAACAAGGCACAGGTTCAGGGATTTGATATCGATGAGCTTGAAATGATACTGGAGGGCAGGCTTAACGAGACAAGCAAAAGTGTGAGGACTGCTGTAGATAAGTGCCCTAATTGTGGAGAACCAATAACAGGAATAAGTAAAGTATGCCCTGCCTGCGACTATGTTTTAGTTGAGACTACATTCGAAGATGCCGAATCATTAACTACCGATATGCGCCGTCTTGAAGATAGTTTATATGCTTTAAAGTCGGTACCAAATCCGGGGGCATCAAGTGTTATAAACTCGGTTGTCCTCATAATATGTACAGGAGGGCTTTATATCTTATATAAAAAACTTGTAAAGAAAGAGGTTTTATTTGATCGATATTTTGCAATCAATAAAAACATAAGTGCGCTAATAGACAGACAGGTGCTATCGCTTAACTTAAGCTACGGTGATGATAAAAGAACGAAAGATCATCTTGTGCAAATAAGCAGCGAAAGGGATGCTATCATTAAAAAAAGACAGAAGACAGATGCTGTGTTAGCTATAGTGACCTTTTTTAGTATTTGTATTATTGTTTACTTGCTTTCTTTACTTGCTAAAATGGAGCCTTCGAAAAACGTAGAGACAGCGCAGGAAAAAGCGGAGCGGCTGGTTGCCGTAAAAAATATGGAAGGAGCTAAACGAGCTGTAATTTTAATGGATGAAGGGCCCGAAAAAGACAATTTATTTAACGAAATACAGTATTTAACAGCCGATAGCCTTGCATTGTCAGGTAGATATGATGAATCATTAGCCACGTTAAAAGTAATTAGGGAAGATGTTCTGCAACAATCTGAACGTCGTAGGGAAAGGAAGATTGATAGCATTGCCGATATACAGATTAACGAGTTGATTACACAACAAAACTTTGACAAGGCCCGCGAACAGTCAAGCTTAATTTCATACCCCGGCAGCCAGGATAAAGTATCAGAAATAGATGCTGCCGAAGCTGCTTACAAAAAATCATTAAAGAGAACAACTTCGACGAAATCGAAAAGAAGAAGAAAAAAATAAATTAATAATGAGTTTATTAGACCTGTTTATTAACGATGAGGGTGGTGGTTTTATGGATGTTATTCGCTGCGATGAACAGGAATATCTTGTGCATAAATGGACACCCGGTAATGCAGCAAACACTACAGCACGGGAGAATGCTATACGCTATGGCAGCCGGTTACGCCTAAAGCCTAATGAGGCGGCTGTGTTCCTGTATTCACAACAGGATGGCACTATGATGGACTTTATACAAGGCCCCATAGACGAGACGATAAAAACGGCAAATTTTCCTGTACTGGCAAATATTGTGGGAGCACTTTATGGGGGAAATTCGCCATTTATGGCTGAAATTTACTTTTTAAATCTTGCAGAAAACATCCAGATTAAATTTGGCATCCCTTATTTTGATGTGTTCGATAATCGTTTCCCGGATCTTGGAGTGCCTTGTGCGGTTCGCGGTACCATAACATTTAATGTAACAGATTACAGGAACTTTATTAATCTATATCGTCTCCTTAACTTTGAACTTGACGAACTTAAAGCAAAAATAAAAGACTTTTATACCCGCAAAATAAAGAGCATCATTCTCAACATCCCAGCGGATACCGGAATGCCCGCCATGCAGTTGGAACGCAAGCTGGACGATATTAATGAATATGTTGTTGCAAAATTACAAAGAGAATTTCAGGACGACTTTGGGATAAACTTAAAGAGGCTTGACATCAGCGCTATTGAGATAGATAAAACAAGTCCGAATTATAAACAGCTTAAAGGAGCTACAGCCGATTTACAAACACGTTATGCAGGTGCAAAAACCGATGTGGATATTACTAACCTTAAAGAATATGCACGAATACAGCGAAAAGATGTAGAAATGGGTATTGAGGCTAAAAATTTTGCGGTACACCAAATAGACCAGCAGGCTGACATCTTAAAAACAGCAGCCCAAAATTTAGGGCAGATGGGTAATGTAAGCTTAGGTAATAACGGAGGGATTAACCCTGCAGGCATAATGGCCGGCCTTGCCGTAGGTGGCGTAGTAGGCGCTCAAATGGGCGGAATGATGGGCAATATTACAAGTACTCCGCCTCCTCCGCCGGATGTGCAATGGCACATTGCCATCAATGGGCAGCAATCCGGTCCATTTACCGTAGCAAAATTAAAAGAACTAGTAGCAGCAGGACAATTTACAAAAGGGCATTATTTATGGAAGCCCGGTATGTCGGCTTGGGAGCCGGCCGAAACATCTGAGATTTCGGCTATCTTTAATGATCTGGTTCCGCCTCCGCCTCCGCCTGCTTAATAAATATATATTATATGAAGATTAACCCAGTTACAACAGCTATTGCTATAGCCATAAGTGCGCTAATAGCTTACGGCTTTTATAGTTTTAATGATAATGCACTTAAAGTGCTTCTAAGTATAGGCAGTTTTGTTATTCTTGCAATCTGCCTCGTTTTTACAATAGGCGGCAGGTATGATTATTATGCTACCAATGTAAATGTGCGGTCGGCATCGCTATTTTTTTTCGTTATTGGCTTTGCATCCCATCTTATTTTTTCTCTTTTACAGTTTACTATTCCTGTATATATTGTTACTCACTGCATCCTTCTATTACTATATTTACTAACACTGTACAAAATCACAAGGCCTATTTAAAACATTACAATTATGATTGATGCCACTTCCACCGGCCAGACAAGGGACACTGACTTTCAGATAGGAGTCCGGAAAACGTACGCTATATCGCTGCATGAAGCATGGAATTTTTTGTTTTCATCTGAAGGTATTAAATTATGGCTTGGCTACAAAGGCGTACCCGTTTGGCGAAAGGGACAGGAATATACAACCAAAACAGGAACTAATCTTTGTGTACGGGTATATAATGAACTGTCGCATGCGCGCCTTACTTATAAACGAAAAGACTGGGAAAACACGTCTACACTACAAATGCGCGTTCTTGCCGCAAAAACCGGCACCACAATAAGCATACACCAGGAAAAACTTAAAGATGAAATGCAACGCGAAGAGATGAGGATTCACTGGGAAAAAGTACTGGCTAAAATTGCTTCTGGTTTAAAAGTGTAAGATTTTTACATCTTGTAATTTAAGAAAGATAATTAAATAACTGAGGGTATATTGTTTAACATTTTTTTTAATCTAAAATTATTATTTTTGATGTTATAGATATATTTAAGTCGCCCTACATCGCATGGATACCACTAGAGGAATTACTCATCCTGAAAACCATACTCAACAATATTTGCAGGCTGCATTTAGTGCGCCAAACAGCCGCACAATAGTTTTTACCGCTGTTAGAAATGCTAATAATGCTGTAATTGATTTTGAATTTAGCCTTATTAGCCCGGCCAGCCTTGCCTTTTTTAATGGAGAAGATGTAACCGGTCAGCTTTTTTCAAGAGTAAGGCCCGACCAGAAGGATCAGTTAAAGAAGATGGTCGAAGTTATGGAAACAGGCATTACACAACACTGGGAACGTAATAACAACGATATTAATGGCGTGCCTCAATGGTTTTCTGTCTCTGATGCTAAAGTAGGAAATAGCCTTGTGCGTGTATGGGAAAATATAACCGAGCGAAAATTAGCCGAGCGGGATGTAACCCTGACAATAGCTCAAAGAGCTGAAGAAAAGTATGTCTCACTTTTTAACTCTATCGATCAGGGATTTTGCATAATCGAAGTATTGTTTGATGAAAATGACCACCCTTACGATTATGTTTTTCAAGAATATAATCCGGCTTTCGAGCGGCAAACAGGGCTTAGCGATGCCCGCGGCAAGACCATAAAAGAATTAAACCCCAAACACGAGCAGCACTGGTTCGACCTTTATGGCGGAATTGCAAGAAGTGGTAAGCCGTTGTATTTTGAGCAGGAAGCAGTGCTTATAGATGGCTGGTACGAGGTGTCGGCATTTCCATTGTCAACAGAAAGAGATAACAGGGTTGCAGTTATATTTAATGATGTCTCGGCGCGTAAAAAAGCTGAACTTGAATTAAACGCATTTAATTCCCGACTTGAAGAAGAAGTTAAAGATAGGACAGCAACATTAAATTCTTTAAACGAGCTGCTGGAGCATAAAAACGAAGAGCTTGAGAAATCAAATAAAGAGTTGGAATCGTTTAACTATGTTGCCAGTCATGATTTACAGGAACCGCTTCGTAAAATACAAACATTTTTAAGCATGATAAGCCAGCGCCGCGACGATCCTGCAGCAGTGCGCGCTTATATGGATAAAATTTCTTCGTCTGCCGACAGGATGTCCAACCTAATTCAGGACGTTCTTACCTACAGCCGTTTATCTGTAGATAACCAATTTGTAAAAACCGATCTTAACAGAATTATAGATAACGTAACATCTGATTATGAGCTGCTAATTTCTGAAAAAGGTGCTGTAATTGATAGGGATGACCTTCCCGTAATTACCGCTATGCCATTGCAAATGCATCAGTTGTTTTCAAACCTTATCAGCAATTCTTTAAAATACAACGAAGGCAATCCTGTAATTACAATAAGCAGCAGAAACTTAGATACTACCCCACCCATGGCAGAAATAACATTAGGTGACAACGGTATTGGTTTTGACCCGCAGTATAGTAATCAGATTTTTGAGTTGTTTAAGCGGCTGCACGGCAAATCAGAATATAGTGGTACAGGTATCGGCTTAAGTATCTGTAAAAAAATTGTAGAGCAGCATCAGGGTACTATCGAGGCATCCTCAAATAAAGGCAATGGGGCTTTGTTTACCATTCGCCTACCCTTATAAATTTCGTTTAGATGTAAATAAAACGTAAATTTGTGGCTCATTAAACATATAAAAATGCAGCACATAATAGACCGTTTTATTAGCTATGTTACTGTAGATACAGAATCTGACGCTAACTCTGATACTACTCCCAGTACCGCTAAGCAATGGAACCTTGCCCACAAACTTGTTGACGAACTTAAAGCTATAGGCCTGACTGAAGTTACCATAGATGACAACGCATACATTATGGCAACCGTACCATCTAACGTAGACCATGAGGTGCCGGTAATAGGCTTTATTTCACATTTTGACACATCGCCTGATTTTAGCGGAGCCAATGTTAAGCCACAGATTGTTAAAGATTATGACGGTGGTAATATTGTTTTAAATGCTGAACAAAACATTATACTTTCTCCTGACTACTTTAAAGACTTATTACAATATAAAGGCCAGACCCTTATTACTACCGATGGTACTACCCTATTGGGTGCTGATGACAAGGCCGGTATAACCGAAATCGTTACTGCTGCCGAATATCTGATGCAACACCCGGAAGTAAAACATGGTAAAATAAGAATAGGCTTTACTCCCGATGAAGAGATAGGCCGTGGCGCTCATAAGTTTGATGTTGCAACATTCGGGGCCGACTGGGCGTATACGATGGATGGCAGCCAGATAGGCGAACTCGAATACGAAAATTTTAACGCGGCTGGTGCAAAGCTGACTTTTAAAGGTAAAAGTGTTCATCCCGGTTATGCCAAGGGCAAGATGATTAATTCCATGCTAATCGCCAATAGATTTATATCTAAACTACCTAAGGAAGAGGTGCCGGAAATGACATCAGGATACGAAGGCTTCTTTCACGTTACGGGCATTACAGGAAGCATAGAAGAGAGCACTGTACAACTAATCATTAGGGATCATGACAGCAAAAAGTTTGCTAAACGCAAAAAGTTGGTAAAGAAAATTGCCGATAAACTTAACCGTAAGTACCAAAAACAATTTGGCGGCGACATCATAGAATACGAGATAAAAGACCAGTACTACAACATGAAGGAAAAGGTGGAACCTGTATTTCATATTATAGATATTGCTGAGCAGGCTATGAAAGATCTTAATATAAAACCTTTAATCAAAGCCATCCGTGGCGGTACAGATGGTTGCCAGTTATCTTATATGGGACTGCCTTGCCCTAACATTTTTGCTGGCGGACATAACTTCCATGGAAAATATGAATATGTTCCTGTAGAAAGCATGCAAAAGGCTGCAGATGTAATTGTAAGGATCGCAGAGCTTACTGCGCAAAAAAAATAGGTATTGAACTTATCTATTACCTGAAATATAAACCTGATTATAATTAGGTTTATACATAAAAAAGTCCCATAAATGGGACTTTTTTATTATATGTAATTAAGAATATTAACCTAATATTTCTTTTACTTTTAAACCTATCTCTGCAGGAGAATCTACTACGTGGATTCCATTTTCTTTCATGATGCGTTTTTTAGCTTCTGCAGTATCATCTGCACCACCTACAATTGCACCAGCGTGGCCCATTGTACGGCCTTTAGGAGCTGTTTCACCGGCAATAAATCCTACAACAGGTTTACGGTTACCGTCAGCTTTAACCCATTTAGCAGCATCAGCTTCAAGCTGGCCACCTATTTCACCGATCATTATTATAATTTCGGTTTCAGGATCGTTCATTAATAGTTCAACTGCCTCTTTAGTAGTAGTTCCAATAATTGGATCACCACCAATACCTATAGCCGTTGTAATACCAAGACCTTGTTTAACAACCTGATCGGCAGCCTCATAAGTAAGCGTACCCGATTTAGAAACAATACCTACAGTACCTTTTTTAAATACAAAGCCAGGCATAATACCTACTTTAGCCTCTCCCGGTGTAATAACACCCGGGCAGTTAGGGCCTATAAGTCGGCAATCTTTATCTTGTATGTAATCATAAGCTTTAATCATATCTGCAACAGGGATACCTTCTGTAATTGTAATAATTACTTTAATACCTGCCTCAGCAGCTTCCATAATTGCATCCGCAGCAAAAGCTGGCGGAACGAATATAATTGTAGTATCTGCACCTGCAATATCAACAGCGTCTTTAACAGTGTTAAATACAGGACGGTCAAGGTGCGTAGTGCCACCTTTGCCGGGTGTAACTCCACCTACAACATTAGTACCATATTCTATCATTTGGGTAGCATGGAAAGTACCTTCACTTCCTGTGAAACCCTGCACAATTATTTTGGAATCTTTATTAACTAAAACACTCATGATATATATTTTATTAATTTTCTAAATTTAGATACAAAAATAGGGTTTTAAGTGTTACCCATAAAGCTTTTTTTGATTTTTGTATAATGGGAGCTAAAGAAATTTCTGTACAAAGAACAACCTATTATTTATCCAGCTGGCTCATAACGTACCCTCTGTAAAGGAGGTTATCCCTTATTTCCCAAATGGCAAGAGAATGTGACAAAAGCAGCTCTTCATAAGGATTTTCGCTTGTCCGCACATAGTTAGAATAACGTACCGAAACCGTATTGCCTTCCTCTATAATATGGCTTATCTCAATTCGTAATGTGGCATAATTTCCTTTATTCTGCCTTGCAAAAGTTATAATCTCCCTGCTGTCTAATTCAATGTAGCCCCTTGTGCTGTACCACTGTATGTATAAATTTTGGTGTACATACCTGGTAATTCCCGCAGGGTCTATAAGTGCATCGTAGTAAGCCAGCACGACTTCTTTGGGAGACATTCTCATTTCAGCTTCTCAAATATTTCGGGTATGCGTTTTACATTAGCCATCTGTTTCATAGTCTCGCGTGCTTCCTGTGCCGGTGTACCCCAGTATACCTTACCGCCTTCCAGCGATTTACTAACGCCGGATTGCGCGTGCAGTATAGCCTTTGTACCCACCGTTACACCACTTGCCATGCCCACCTGCCCCCAAATAGTTACTTCGTCTTCTATAACAATACAGCCTGCAAGACCTGTTTGAGCTGCTATAAGGCATTTTTTACCAATGATAGTATCGTGGCCTATATGCACCTGATTATCAATCTTTGTGCCTTCCCCTATAGTCGTGTCGCCACTAACGCCTTTGTCTATTGTGCACGAAGCGCCTATGCCAACATTGTCATGGATTACTACACGCCCGCCGCTGATAAGCTGGTCATACCCTTCCGCGCGCTTTTTGTAATAAAAAGCATCTGCACCTAAAATAGTACCGGAATGTATAATAACATTATTGCCTATTATAGTATTATCGTAAATAGCTACATTGGCATGGATGATGCAGTTTTTACCTATCACTACATTGTTACCTACAAATGTGTTAGGCTGAATAATGGTACCCTCACCCACCTGCGCAGATAGTGATATAGACGCATCAGACGATTGAAACGGACGAAAATGTCTTGTAAGCTTATTAAAGTCTCTAAAAGGATCATCAGATATCAGCAACGCTTTGCCTTCGGGACAATCAACTTTTTTATTGATGAGCACAATGGTAGCTGCCGATTGTAACGCCTTATCATAATATTTAGGGTGGTCTACAAACACAATATCTCCCGGCTCTACCACATGAATTTCGTTCATTCCGTGCACAGGAAAATTGTCATCGCCCACGTATTCGCTGCTTATTAGTTCAGCTATATCTTTAAGAGAATATATGTTTGGAAATTTCATGCTAATAAATATGAATTAACTATTATACTTCGCTGTTGGATCACGCAGGCTAAGCTACAGTCCAAAAAAAGAAGTCGGCTTAATGCCGACTTGATTATTATTGTTTAACACGCTCCAGGTAAGATCCTGTAGCAGTGTCAATTTTAATTTTATCACCTTCGTTAATAAATAAAGGAACGTTGATAGAGGCGCCTGTCTCAAGTTTTGCAGGCTTCGTAGCGTTTGTTGCCGTGTTGCCTTTTACTCCGGGTTCAGCATACGTAACTTCAAGCACTACAGATGCCGGCATATCTACAGATAACGGAGCGTCAGTTTCAGCGTTGATAATAACCATTACATTTTCGCCCTCTTTAAGAAGATCCGGCGCATCAAGGATATCTCTATGCAGTGATATCTGCTCATACGTTTCGGTGTGCATGAAATGGTATTGATCACCCTCAGGGTAAAGGAACTGAAATTTATGTGTTTCTACCCTAACGTCATCGATTTTATGACCTGCAGAAAACGTGTTGTCAAGAACTTTACCGTTAGTAAGACTCTTAAGTTTAGTCCTTACAAATGCAGGGCCTTTACCCGGCTTAACGTGAAGAAATTCGATTATTTTATATATATCGTGGTTAAACTTAATGCATAACCCGTTCCTGATATCTGATGTACTCGCCATTTTACTTTATTATTTATTATTCTGTCAATTTGTTTATTCGATCTCTGTTGATTCGGGTCATAGCTTTATTTTTAAATGAACGAATTACCAAATCAACGCATACGTTATTACGATATACCGGTATATCCCTTCATAATACCCCTTGAAGAGTTACGAATGAAAAGTAAAATTTCATCACGCTCCGGTGTAGCCTCCATTTCAGCCTCTATGATGCTGACTGCCTGCGACGTATTATAATTTTTTTGGTATAATATCCTGTAAATCTCCTGTATCTCGCGAATTTTATCTGTAGTAAAGCCTCTGCGGCGAAGTCCTACTGAGTTGATCCCCACATAACTTAGTGGCTCTTTTGCTGCTTTGGTAAACGGTGGTACATCTTTTCTTAAAAGTGAACCGCCGGATATCATTGCGTGGGCACCGATACTGATAAACTGGTGTACTGCACTTAAACCACCTATAATCGCATAATCGCCTACGGTAACATGGCCACCCAGCAACACGCCATTAACAATGATAGCATTATCTCCCACATGGCAGTCGTGCGCAATGTGCGCCGCAGCCATGATTAGGCAGTTTTGCCCAATTTTTGTTTTACCGGATGCCACAGTACCCCTGTTTATGGTAACACACTCGCGAACAGTTGTATTGTCGCCTATAATGGCAAGCGAATCTTCGCCGCCAAATTTTAAGTCCTGGGGTATTGCAGAAATTACTGCGCCCGGAAATATATTGCAATTTTTGCCTATTCTGGCTCCTTCCATTATAGTTACGTTAGATCCTATCCAGGTACCTTCGCCTATCTCTACATTGTTATGAATGGTTGTAAACGGCTCAATAACCACGTTTTTGGCTATCCTAGCGCCGGGATGTACATATGCTAAGGGTTGATTCATATCAAATGTTGATTACTGTTTTCTGGCAATTTGCGCCATAAGTTCGGCCTCAGCCACAAGTTTTCCGTTAGCATAAGCGTTAGCCTGCATATGGCATATACCGCGGCGTATAGGCGATATAAGATCGCACTTAAATACCAGCGTATCGCCTGGCAGTACTTTATGTTTAAACTTCACGTTGTCTATCTTCATGAAGTAGGTAAGGTAATTTTCAGGATCTGGAACGGTGCTCAATATAAGTATACCACCTGTCTGAGCCATTGCCTCTACTATAAGAACTCCCGGCATAACCGGCGCTCCGGGAAAGTGGCCCACAAAAAAGTTCTCGTTCATGGTAACGTTTTTAAGCCCTACCACATGGTTATCGCTCATCTCTAATATCCTGTCTACTAATAACAGTGGCGGACGATGCGGCAATATACTCATTATCTTATGAATATCCATAAGCGGCTCTTTATGCAGGTCGTAAACCGGAATTTGGTTACGTTGCTCCGCCTTGATAAGCTTAGACATCTTTTTCGCAAACTGTGTGTTTACAAAGTGTCCCGGCTTATTTGCTATTACTTTACCTTTTATACGTGTGCCTATCAACGCTAAGTCGCCTATAACATCAAGCAATTTATGACGTGCCGCCTCGTTAGGGTAATGTAGCGTAAGGTTATCTAAGATGCCGTTAGGCTTCACAGTAATACTTTCTTTGCCAAATGCTTTTTTGAGATTCTCCATCGTTTCAGGAGAGATATCCTTATCTACATATACAATAGCATTGTTGAGGTCGCCACCTTTAATAAGGCCGTTTTCTAATAGTGCTTCAAGCTCATGTAAAAAGCTAAAAGTCCTTGACTCTGATATTTGAACCTTGAAATCTTTAAGGCTTTTTAAGGTGGCATTTTGTGTGCCAAGCACTTTAGTTCCAAAATCTACCATAGCTGTAACCTGGTAATCATCTGCCGGCATTACAATTATTTCGCTTCCTGTAGATTCATCAATATACGAAATAACTTCTTTAACTACATATACTTTACGCTCTGCATCCTGTTCTTCTACCCCTACATTTTCTATGGCCTCTACAAAAAATTTAGACGAGCCGTCCATTATGGGAGGTTCCGGTGCATCTAGCTCTATAATTACATTGTCTACATCGCAGCCCACAAAAGCAGCAAGCACATGTTCAGATGTCTGTATTTTAACACCTTTTTTTTCAAGATTAGTGCCCCTCTGGGTGTTCACTACATAATTGGCATCGGCTTCTACAACCGGCTGGCCTTCTAAATCTACCCTTACAAAAGTGTAACCATTATTTACCGGCGCGGGCTTAAAGGTCATGGTAACTTCTTTACCTGTATGGAGCCCAACTCCCTTTAACGATATTTCGCTTTTGATTGTGGTTTGTTTAACCATTATATGTCTTTTTTGTTTACTTCGCTGCTATGTTTTTTTATTTCTGATATATCTGCCACTATTTTAGGGAGGTTCCTAAAATGTATATATGATTTACTAAAATCAGTATAAGGCATTGCCGGAGATCCCTGTACAGACTCATTATCTGCAATGCTTTTTGTAACACCCGATTGTGCCTGTATGCGTACATTATTGCCAATGGTAAGGTGGCCTACTATACCCACCTGCCCGCCAATAATACAGCCGCTGCCTATCTTTGTAGAGCCTGCTACGCCTGTTTGAGAAGCAATTACGGTGTTCTCGCCAATAACTACGTTATGGGCAATCTGGATCTGATTATCCAGCTTAGCACCTCTTTTAATTATGGTGGACCCTAAAGTTGCCCTATCTATGGTAGTACAAGAGCCTATATCTACACGGTCTTCTATAATAACGTTGCCTATCTGGGGTACCTTATTGTAAACACCTTCTTCGTTAGGAACATACCCAAACCCGTCTGAACCAACTATAGCTCCGGAATGTATGGTGCAATCTGCTCCGATAAATGTCTCAGAGTAAATGCGCACACCGGCAAACAATATTGTGTTATCGCCAATGGTAACATTATCTCCGACAAAAGTATTGGGGTAAATTTTTACGTTGTTGCCAATTTTTACATTTTTGCCAATGTAACAAAAACTGCCCAGGTAAAGGTTATCGCCATAAGTAGCTCCTTCAGATAATACCGAGGGTTGCTCTATACCGGATTTCATCAACTTGACCTGATTGTAATATTCCAGCAGTTTCGAGAACGATTTATAAGCATCATCAACCTTAATAAGGGTAGTGGTAACTTCGGCTTCGGGCTCAAAAGATTTATTGACTATCGTAATCGTAGCCTGCGTGGTATAGATATAAGGAAGATACTTAGGATTGGCCAGAAAAGTAAGAGAACCATCGGTTCCCTCTTCTATTTTTGCCAGTGTAGACACTTCAGCATTTGGGTTGCCCACAACCTCGCCTTCCAGTATACCCGCTATTTGTTCTGCTGTAAATTTCATCCCGACAAAAATATAAAATTAAATTAAATAGCGGCTTTTTCCAAAAGTACTTTTGGAAAACACAGATAATACTTTGTAACCGGCTTAGATAATGCCTTTATATTCAGTTGGTCAGATGCTTCTGCTACATCTTCTACAGTGCGGTCTTTCTTTAATATATGTATAGGTTCATCAGCCTTATTGTATGCCTGATTCTTTATCTTACCCCTAAACACAAAATATTCGGCTTCCTTCTCGGTTATAATGTATTTTTCTATAATCGTTTTTTGTAAAACAGTTACTTCTTCCTTTGCCACCTTTTCTGCCTGAAGCCGTATTTTAGGCAGGTCGCGATTGATGATCATTTTACTTAGTTCACTCAACACAAAATCGTCCTGAAACTGCCATGCTTTTATCGCACTGATTATGTCGAAGTCATCAAGGTAGGAAAATGTTTTAAGTACATGAGCATCGAAATCTCCCAGCTCAATTTTATTATTTAGGAAAAACTGAAGCGGCTCGCTTGCCTGTAAAACTTTGCCCTGATGGGTAAGTTCTTTAGCACGTTTTAATATCTTGGTCAGTACCAGTTCTGCTGCCACACTCGTTTTGTGCAAATAAGCCTGCCAGTACATGAGTCTGCGTGCCACAAGAAATTTTTCTACAGAGTAAATGCCTTTTTCCTCTATAACTAACAGATCGTCCTGAACGTTAAACATCTGGATAAGGCGCTCACTGTTAATGTTACCTTCGGCAACACCACTGTAAAAACTATCACGCTTTAAGTAGTCCATCCTGTCCATATCAAGCTGACTTGATATAAGCTGCAGCATAAATTTTCGATGGTAGTTTCCCTTAAATATTTGTATAGCAAGATCTAACCTGCCATTAAATGTTTCGTTAAGGCTGTCCATGAATAATACTGAGATAGCTTCGTGATTCACGTTTTCCACAATACTGTGCTCCATAGCATGAGAAAACGGCCCATGCCCAATATCATGTAATAAAATTGCTATGCAGAGTGCGTTTTCTTCTTCGGCAGAGATATCCACGCCCTTAAATTTAAGTACCTGTATTGTGCGCTGCATTATATGCATACAGCCCAAGGCATGATGAAAACGAGTATGGTGCGCGCCGGGATAAACAAGATACGACAATCCCATTTGAGATATACGCCTGAGCCTCTGAAAGTAAGGATGCTGAATAAGATCGTAAACCAGCGGATTTGTTATGGATATGAACCCGTAAATAGGGTCGTTTAAAATTTTAAGCTTATTGATTTCGCTCACAGTACAGCAAATTTTTTAACAAATATACTAAAAGCGGATGGTTATTGATCTTACACTCCTTATTTAACGCAGCATGTAAGGGATGTTAACTCAAATTTGTAAAAAGAGTTAAACATAGGTTAATCCTGATAATGTGCATGATAGGTACAAATACATTGCGTAATTTTATGCAAGCAAAATTCTATTGCCATGAAAACCTTACTCTTCTCACTATTAGCCTTAATGACATTTACTATTGCAAATGCGCAGCAGGTTCAGGAACGTTTAGACCAGCAGCCAACACCGGTAACCCAACAGCAGGTAGAACGCGATGCAAAGGTAGCCCAGGATGTGCGCAAGCAGGACGAGGAAGATAAAAAAGCAGAAGAAAATAAAGCTAAAAAGAAAGAAGAGGAAAAAAAGGCTGTTGCCGATGCAGAAGATAAGAGTAAAAAGACTTCAACAACGGTGGGAAAACAATAATAACGTTATTTTTTGTTACTTAGGTTATTGAAGGAGAGGCTTGCAAGATATTGCAGGCCTTTTTTGATATCATTATGTTAAATTCACTGATTTTCGAAGGGGATGATGATCTCGCGGTTTAAGATCGGTTCATAAAAGCTCCTATTTTTATAATAAATTTAATATAAAAATTCCCTATTTAAAACTAACTTGCAGGATTAATTTACGAACGAAAATTCACTCATAAAATGAATGAGATCAAGATACTTTGGGTTGATGATGAGATAGACATGTTAAAGCCCCACATTATGTTTTTAGAGAAGAAAAACTATAATGTAACTACAGCTAATAACGGCCAGGATGCTCTGGTTCTATTTGATAAAGAGAACTTTGATGTTGTGTTTCTTGATGAGAACATGCCAGGCTTAAGCGGGCTGGAGGTTCTTGCAGAAATGAAAGAGAAGAAGTCTACTGTACCTATTATCATGATCACAAAGAGTGAGGAGGAGTACATTATGGAGGGTGCGATTGGTTCTAAGATTGCCGACTACCTCATCAAACCTGTAAACCCTAATCAGATACTACTTTCCTTAAAGAAAAACCTTGACAATTCACGCCTGGTGTCAGAAAAAACTACGTTGGATTACCAAAAGGAATTCCGCAAGATCTCAATGGATATGTCTATGGTAAGAACCTGGGAAGACTGGGTAGACTTTTACAAGCGTCTTATCTTCTGGGAAATGGAACTTGAAAATATTGAGGACCAAGGAATGATCGAAATACTTGAGTCGCAAAAAGCAGAGGCTAATTCACAGTTTGGTAAGTTCATTGAAAATCATTATGAAGACTGGTATGAGCCTAAAGCAGATAAGCCGGTACTTTCGCATAATGTATTTCGCGAGCTTGTAATTCCTGAAATACAAAAAAAACAACCTATACTTTTTGTTGTTATAGATAACCTCCGCTATGATCAGTGGAAGTCCTTTGAGGGTGCAGTAAGCAACCATTATAAATTAGAAAAAGAGACTGCCTATTACGCTATCCTGCCCACGGCAACCCAGTATGCCCGTAATGCTATCTTCAGCGGTATGACGCCATTAGAAATGGAAAAAAAATTCCCTCAATACTGGAAGAACGACGTAGATGATGGTGGGAAAAACCTTTATGAGGCAGAGTTTCTTACTGAGCACTTAAAGCGCCTTGGGCTGAGTAATCTGAAACAAGAGTACTATAAGATAACGAATTTCGCTGCAGGTAAAAAACTGGTCGACAATTTTAAGACGCTTAAAAATAACGACCTCACAACGATAGTCTATAACTTTGTAGATATGCTATCGCATGCAAAGACAGAGATGGACGTGGTTAAAGAGCTTGCAAGCAATGATAAAGCATACAGATCGTTAACGCAGAGCTGGTTCCGCAACTCACCCCTGTTGGAGATAATTCAGCAGGCACAGCAAATGGGCTTCAAGCTTATTATTACTACAGACCACGGTACTATTAATGTGAAAAACCCAAGCAAAGTTATAGGTGACAGGAATACCAGCCTGAACCTTCGTTATAAAACCGGCCGCAGCCTTACGTATGAAGACCGCGACGTGTATCATGTTAAGGATCCTAAAAAGATACAACTGCCTACAATAAACATGAGCAGTTCGTACATATTTGCAAAAAACGATTACTTCCTCGCTTACGTAAATAATTACAATCATTACGTTAGTTACTATCGCAATACCTACCAACACGGCGGTATATCTCTGGAAGAAATGATTGTGCCGTTCTTAGTGTTTAACCCCAAATAGGCTGGGATTAGATCATGAGTAAGCAAAAAATGTTTTAACGGAAAATAACGGCAACACTAATGGAAATTACTTTTTCCCTTGAGGAAATTGACAACGCAGCTAAACAGGTGCTGTCGCTGAACTTAAAGAATATAATATTGCTCCACGGAAGCATGGGTGCAGGTAAAACTACTTTTATCAAGGCGCTGGCACGACAACTCGGAGTAAGCGGTATGACCTCCAGCCCTACTTTTTCTATTGTTAATGAATATAGTACAAATGAAGGCAAGCCGCTGTATCATTTTGACCTCTACCGCCTAAACAGCGAAGAAGAGGCTTACGATATGGGTATTGACGAATACTTTTATTCGGGTAATTTATGCCTGATTGAGTGGCCCGAAAAGACCCCGAACCTCATCCCTTTAGACCATACATCACTAACCTTAAAAATGCTTCCTGACGGACGAAGGCATCTAACTGTAAAATAGTTGCTTATATTTGCCTTTTTTTCGTAAATTTCTCCCTTATAATAACCCAGCCATGTCATTTACACCTTTTACGAGACAGCAGCTTCTTCCTCAGGAGGAAATGCTTGAAGTAGCCAGGCAACGCAGCGACCTTTTTATAGGCATGCCAAAAGAAACATCATTCCAGGAACGCAGGATATGTTTAACACCGGATGCTATTGCATCACTTACCGCGCACGGACACCGTGTAATGATGGAAAGTGGCGCGGGCCTTACCGCCAGCTATACCGATAAAGAATATAGCGATGCCGGTGCAGAGATAACCCACGACACTAAAAAGGTATTTAGTTGTCCTGTAATTCTTAAGGTGGAGCCGCCTACGGTAAAGGAGATTGAAATGATGAATCCTGAGACGCTGCTTATATCTGCTTTGCAGTTAAAGACACAGCGCAAGGAGTTTTTTGAAGCGTTAGAAATAAAGAAGATCACAGCTATTGCTTTTGAGTTTATAAGAGATGAAGACGGGTCCTACCCTGCTGTAAAATCGTTAAGTGAAATTGCAGGAACAGCATCTATACTTGTGGCTGCCGAACTGATGATAAGTCAGAAATTAGGCAAAGGATTATTGTTTGGCAATATTACAGGTGTTCCGCCTACAGAGGTTGTAATATTAGGCGCAGGTACCGCTGCCGAATTTGCTGCCAAAACAGCTTTAGGCCTTGGGGCAAGCGTTAAGGTTTTTGATAACTCAATTAACAAACTGCGCAGGCTGCAAAATAACCTTAACCAGCGTATATTTACCTCTACCATTCAGGAGAAAGCGGTACTTAAAGCGCTCATGCGATGCGATGTGGCTATTGGCGCAATGAGAGGTAAAGACCGTAGCCCGGTTATTGTTACCGAGACTATGGTAGAGCGTATGAAACGGGGTGCCGTAATTATAGATATATCTATCGATACAGGTGGCTGTTTTGAAACCTCTGAAGTGACTACACACGAAAAACCAACTTTTGTAAAGCATAATGTTACGCACTACTGTGTGCCTAACATACCTTCACGCTACAGTAAAACAGCATCATTATCAATTAGTAATATAATTAGTCCGTTTCTACTGCAAATGGCTGATGACGGCGGCCTGGAAAGTGCCATACGCTGCAATGCCGGCTTAAAGCATGGAATTTATTTCTACCACGGCCGCTTAACCAACAGCAGCATTGGCGAATGGTTCGACTTAGGACACACTGATATTAATCTAATTGTATTTTAAAGCATCTTCCTTGCTTTCTCTAAATCTTCAGGGGTATCAATCCCAATACCAGCATGAGTAGTCTCAACCATGCGAATCTTTTTACCGTATTCTAAATAGCGCAGCTGCTCCAGTTTTTCCGAGGCTTCAAGGCTCTGCATAGGCAGTTTGTAGAAGTCCATTAAGGCATGCTTACGGAATGCATAGATACCAATGTGCCTAAAATAGCGCACACCTGCATTGGCATCCCTGGGATATGGAATGACCGAACGTGAAAAATACAACGCAAATTGCTTCTGGTCTACAATTACCTTTACGTTATTAGGGTTTTCTATATCTTCTTTATCATCAATTCGCATCATTACCGATGCCAAGTCTACCTCGTGGGCAACGTCATTTTTAAAAACATCGAGAACCGCCGCTAAGGGTTCTTTGTTGATAAATGGCTCATCACCCTGAACGTTTACCACAATATCTACATCAAGATTTTCGACAGCTTCGGCAATACGGTCGCTGCCACTTTCGTGCTCTTTAACGCTCATTATAGCTTTACCACCATTAGTAACAATTTCATTGTAAATAATGTCTGAATCGGTTACTACAAACACGTCATCAAACAGCCCGGTGCCCAGTGCCGCGTGATAGGTTCTCGTTATTACGGTCTTCCCGCCAAGGTCCTGCATTAATTTTGCGGGAAAACGGGTGCTGGCATATCGTGCCGGTATTACTGCTATGATTTTCATACGATTCTTAGTGTGAATGCATCAGATGCAACTATAAAATTTAATATTTACTCTTCAAAAGCGTCATCCTTAAAACCTATCAGGTATAACTTATCTTTTGCCCTTGTGACGGCGGTATAAAGCCAACGGATATAATCCTTATCAATACCCTCGGGCAAATAAGGCTGCTCTACAAATACGGTATTCCACTGCCCGCCCTGGCTTTTATGGCAGGTTATAGCATAAGAAAACTTTACCTGCAACGCATTAAAATGCGGATTGTTTTTAATATTCAAAAACTTTTTAAACTGTGGCTCACCTTCATAATCCTTCTGCACTTCCTGGTACAATCTGTTTGACTCTTCATAAGTTAACGATGGCGACTCACTATTTATGGTATCCAGCAACAGGTACGTTTCCAGCGGCGGATTGTTTGGGTAATCTATCAGCCTCACCTTTACCCTCGCAAAATTAAACCCATACAGTTCTTCAATCCTGAGAATTTCCAACACCTCTAAGATGTCACCATTGGCAATAAATCCCGCCTCTGACTTTTCGTCGAGCCAAAAATAATTATTTTTTACCACCATCATAAAATCGCCAGTTGAAAGTTCACTCTCACGCGATAATATCCGGGTACGAATTTGCTGGTTGTATTGATTAGCACGTTTGTTAGACCGTACTATAAACGCAGTGTCTTCAATACTGTAATTACTGTATGCCTGGTCTATTGCATCCTGAATATCATAGCCATCATTAAGCCGTACAATATCTTTAAAGCCTTTTACCTTAAATTTAAACGTATCTACAAAAGCCGATTTCAATATTTCCCTAAGTTCAGTAGCATTATAAAGTATGCCCGAATCAAACTCCTGGCGCATTACCTCATCCAGCTCTATATGCTGTACATCTTTAAGGTAATGCTGGGCAAGTGCATTTGCGTCGAGTGCAGGGCTCAAGTCAGAGTTTACCGGCGGCAGCTGCGCTGTATCACCCACAAATATCATTCTGCAATTAACGCCGGAATACACATAAGACATAAGATCATCCAGTAATGATCCGTTATCATACATTTTTGACTCCGCAGGTAAATCCGATATCATAGAAGCTTCATCTACAATAAAGATCGTATTTTTAAATTTATTGGGCTGCTTTGTAAAGCCGACTGTGCCTCCACTACCCTTTTTAGGAAAATAGATCCGTTTGTGAATGGTGTGCGCAGGCTTATTAGAGTACCCGGCAATCACCTTGGCTGCACGGCCAGTTGGTGCCAGCAACACGTATTTCTTATCTGCCTCACGCAGATTATTTACTAACGTAGATATAATTGTAGTTTTACCGGTACCTGCGTAACCTTTTAAAACAAAAAGCTGGTCGCGGCTGTTGTCTATAACAAATTCGGCTATCTTCTGTAAAAAAATATCCTGCTTTAAGGTGGGGCTAAACGGAAAATTTGCCCTAAGCAATCTGTAAAATACCGCAGGGGTCATTAATATGGCAGGTTAAAAATTGTATGCCCAAAGATAGTGCATCGGTAAATATCTAAAACAAAAGGTAGGACACGAATTCTACTAATTGTCACTATTATCTTTAGTATATTCAATCTGAGCAAACTTGTGAAACTCGTGTCGAAAAACTAAACTGACTGTTGGTATACGAATATTCGCCTAAACCCAGAAAAGAATGTAAATTTGTAACACATAACAATGCTTTAATGAACGACGGTATTACGACAAAGAATTACAAGAAACTATCGCTGCAAATTGCCGCAACGGGTATGTCGTTCTGCATTTTCGATACGCTTAACTGGGAGATTACAAATTACAATCATATTCTTTTCACCAGGCATGTATCTGTTGAGAGTGAACTACTTCGTGTTTTTAATGAGCATCCTGAGTTAAAAGCGGGTTATGACGAGATTATGGTGTTGCATGATAACAGCTTTAATACATTTGTTCCAAATGCGTTGTTCGACGAGAACTACCCCGGCAGTTACCTGCAATACAATACCCGCGTTTTCGAAGCTGATTTTTTTGCATGGGATGTCTTGCCGGTATACACTATGACAAACGTATATGTACCGCTCATGAACGTAAACAATTTTTTAGTGGAGCAATTTGGCACGTTTGACTATAAAAACACTAATACCATATTGGTTGAGAAGTTACTTGACGCCTCTGTTAATATAGAAGAGAAGCAGGTATTTGTACATGTACAGGAGGCTCATTTTGAAATTGTTGTAGTGCATAATCAAAAATTGCTGCTCTATAATTCATTTGAGTATGCTTCGCCCGAAGATTTTTTATACTACCTGCTCTTTACCATGGAGCAGCTAAACCTAAACCCGGAAACTGCAAAGATCTTGCTATTGGGAACTATTAAAGAGACTGATCCGCTTTACAGCCTCGCATATACCTATGTTCGTAATGTATCGTTATACGAGCCGCACGGACCGGTATTGAAATGGAATGCCGAAAAAGAAGCAGCATTACAAAACTTTATTTTATTTAACTCATGAGAATTATATCAGGAAAATATAAAGGCCGCAGAATAAATGCCCCTAAGAACCTGCCTGTAAGGCCTACTACAGATATGTCTAAAGAATCGTTATTTAATATTCTTAACCACCGTATTGATTTTGAAGGATTAAAAGTACTCGACCTTTTTAGCGGTACCGGAAACCTGAGCTACGAGTTTGGTTCGCGTGGTGCAGCAACAATTACAGCGGTAGACTCTGATATGGGCTGTATAAAATTTATCAAGAAAACAGCCGGTGACTTCGATATGAACATTTCAGCGGTAAAGAACGATGTTGCGAAGTTTCTCAAAGGCCATAAGGCAAGCTATGACATTATAGTAGCTGACCCCCCTTATGCCATGGAACAAAAACTATTTGAAGAAATGGTGACTCTGGTATTCGAAAACGAGCTCCTCAACGAAGAGGGCATTATGATTATAGAACATTCTAAATACACTAAGCTGGAGCATATGATGCATTACTCGTTCCATAAAAAATATGGTGGCTCTATCTTTACCTTTTTTGAGTTTGATAAGGGCGAAGGTGATGCTGTAGGTATTGCAGAAGATGGAGATACTGAGGAAGATTAAATTATCATTTTATCCTCCCTTCATTGTCATTTATTTTCCTCCCTTCCCTGCCTTTAAAATTACCGAATTTATATTTTAAGGATAGGGCGATTTCGCGGGTGTCGGTATAATAGCGACCCCTGGAACTGATATTGTTTACAGTAAAGTTTTCGTCAAAGTTCATGTTCCTGAAAATGTCATTAAAGCTAAGTGTGCAATCTAATGTTTTACGAAATGTCTTGGCAATACCAATATCCATGATAAAAAATGCATTGCGGGTAAAGATTCCTTCATGGCGCTTTGTAGTCCCCCACAAAGAAAGCATTACTGTGTATTCCTTTGGCAGTTTAAAAGTGTTATTAGAATAATAATATAAATAAGGCTTTGCGGGGATGGTTAATGCTAAAGGGTCCTCTATTTTATTAAAAACCATACTAAACACGTTATTTACTATCCAGAACTTATAGCTGAACGGGACAACCGTTTCTAAGTTAAACCCTGATTCCCTTTCGTAATTGGCGGTATTAAGACTTATAAGCGTTTGGGTTGCATCATAGGTAAAGGTTGAGTAAGACGGATCTTTAGTTATGTAATACCTTATAGTAGCCGATATATCCTTGCGCTGAAACCCAATTGAAACTTCATTAGTAATTGCCGGGTTTAAGTTTAGGTTATTCGCAAAGACCATGAAAGGGCTGCCGTACACGGTGACCTGACTTGTGGAAGAATAGTTGGGCCGGGCAATACTTTTTGCATAATTAAGGCTTATATTATTTATGCTGTCTACAGCAAAATCAAACTGCACTTTAGGGAAAAGATTTGCGTAATGCTTGTTAATTGTTAGCTCAGGCGAATTTTGATACTTTCCTTCAATGTCAGTAACTTCAACACGCAGCCCACCTGAGTATGTGATCTTTTTTACCTTTCCGGAAAGTTGCATATATCCGGCGCTATTTTGCTCTCTAAAGTTGTAAACGGACATTGTTTGTGACGACGTAGCGGCATCTTCAACATTAAAAATAGTTTTTGCTAATGCCGACAGGTACAGTCCCCCAATTTCTAATTTAATATCGTTTTTAAAGATCTTTTCGGCATCTGCTCTACCCGTAAAGGCATTTACAGTAAACTTTTGGTTCCTTTCCTCAGCATCAATGAAATGGGTGTTGTTGTAATTGTTCTGTATATCACTGTAAAGACTCTGATAAAAATTAGAATACTGTAAGCCGGTAAACAATTTGGCATCAAGACTTTTTATTTTTGTGCCATAATTTAAAATGGAATTTACATAGTTTCTATCGCTATCGTTCCGGCTATGTGTTGCAATGTCATCTGCATAATTATTTAGCGAGATAAATGTTTGCGTACGGTTTCTGTCGTCATCCGCCTGTAATTTCGCATTAAAATTTGCCGATAGGTAATCATCACCATCAAGCTGCTGGAAAACGCCTGCGCCAAATATATACTGCTGCCTGTCAGACATCGAAGCGATTTTATAATTCGTTTTTATATTGGCTTCATCAATAACCAGACTGTTCCCATTACTTTCCCAATGATACAGTTGATAATAATTTACATTCGCCTTTATTTCGGTACTTCCGGTTTTAAAGCCTGTATTGACACCATTATAATTGTTGTAGCCCCGCTTAACCGACGCTGTCTGTAAACCTGAAACTTCGAAGCCATCACGCCTGCTTCGCTTTCTTGTAATCAGAATGACTGCCCTACCCTCTGCCTCGTATTTTGCAGAAGGATTTTTTATAATTTCAATTGTCTTAATATCGTCTACCGAAAGCGTAGTCAGATCATTCATGGTAGCTCTCTGATTGTCGATGTAAAGAAGTGGATTTCCCCGTCCAATAACGCTAAAACTTTCTTTATCAGCACTTACAATGACCGTCGGCAATTTGGCTAATAAATCCAGGGGACTGGGCGAAGCCTTAAATATCGAATTTGAAACATCAACCTTTATATTTACATTCTTATTTGTAACCGTTTTGCTTTCTGAATTTATAACTACTTCGTTTAACTGTACCGACCGGTCCTTTAACGTAACAGAAATTAACATGTCCCTTTCCACATTTACCGCTATAAAAGTGGTTTCATATCCTATTGCCGCCAGTTGAAGCGAATAACTTCCGGATGGAGTATCGCTGAAGATAAACATGCCACTCTCTATTAATGCGGTTTTGGCTAATATACCTGAAGCATTTAGCAATAAGGCCTCTCCGGTAATTACAGGCTTGCCATCCGGACCATTTGCCGTTCCTGAAATTGTGTAACTGCCTTGCGAGAATACTCCCTGCGACGATAGTAGCAATAACCAAAATACAAATCTCATAAATAAAGTATATGCAGCAAAAGTCATCAAATAATAGCCTGTGGGGGTTAATTGTAGGTTAATGGGCAGTTAAAGACAGCTTGAAGCAATAAATGATTTATTTTTGATGTTGAAATCTGGTTTCTATGAAGCTCAAAATTAAACTGCTCATTGTTTTTTCTACGCTTATTTTATTGGTGCTTGCTGCGATGCAATACTATCTGGTTAAGACGGCCTATGATTATAAAGTAGAAGAACTTAGAACGGAAATACAAAAGAAAATATCTAAGGTTACCGATGACTACAGTGACATAGATTCGTCTATATTCTACAAAAAGAATCTGTTGTATAAAGAGATGGTGGCACAATATATTAAGACCAACCGCAAGGGACTTAAAATTGAAGACACTTTACCACAAGTGGAGTTTAGAGACGCGCTTTCCGGCAGGCTGCAGCAGGAACTTAAAAAAGAATTCCCCGAGTTAAGATTAGATTTTGCTATTGTTTTAAATAAATTCATCATTTACAATGGCATCGTTCCGGATACGCTTTTTGCACAGGAACCACGAGTAGAAAATGCCATAATGGGCTCACTTACGTCGCTTGATGATGCCTTTATGGTGCGTAACTATGCCGGCAGCCTATCTGTTAATTCTAAAAACATCATGACAGAGGATACTTTGTATATTTACATACATAACTGGCAGCAGCTTATATACAGCCGGATGCGAATTATATTTCTATTCTCTGCTTTTGTTATGGTCACGCTTATCACTCTTTTTGTAGTAGCGATAAAGGCGCTTATTAAACAAAAGAAAATAAGCGACATTAAAACTGACTTTATAAATAATATTACCCACGAGCTTAAAACACCGCTTACCACCTTATCGGTCTCAACAAAGATACTTCAGCGTCCGGAAACTAAAACTGACAGTGATTTGCTTGATAACATCATAGATACTATAAGCAGGCAGAATGTCCGCCTACAAAATCTTATCGATCAGGTTTTAGTTAGTTCGTTAGGATATGAAGAAATAGAGCTTACAAAGGAGAAGGTCGAAATCCATCACTTGCTTCAAACTGTATGTAACGATTTTAAAATTGCGAACCCTCAAATAGACGTAAAAGCTGAGTATAATGGTACCAAAATAGAACTAACTTTAGATACCTTTTACCTTACTACCGCTATTACAAATGTGCTCGATAATGCCGTAAAATATGGCTGTAAACACATCACCATAAAGACAGTTTTAGAACACAATTTATTTACTGTTAGTATTGAAGACGATGGTATAGGAATCTCAAAAGATAAACAGTCGCTGTTGTTTGATAAGTTCTACCGGGTGCCAGAAGGGAATGTGCATAATACAAAAGGTCTTGGCCTTGGGCTCTACTACACTAACCAGATTATAAAAGCGCACCGCGGATCTGTAAACGTTATAAGCCAATTAGGAAAAGGTGCGATGTTCAATATTTCCATTCCAGCAGTATAGTTTATGAAAAAGATTCTTTTAGCCGAGGATGATGCTGACTTTGCAGGGGTATTGATTAAGTATCTGGAAATTCATGGCTACAAAGTCTCTTATTGTAAGGATGGTGAAGAAGCACTACAACTATTAAAAAATGAAGCTTTTGACATCTGTATACTGGATGTAATGATGCCAAAACTTGACGGTTTTACTTTAGCTGAAAAAATGAATACCAATACTCCTTTTATTTTTCTTACCGCCCGGAAACTTACGGAAGATAAAATTAAAGGCCTTAAGCTTGGCGCAGACGATTATATTGTAAAACCTTTTGAGGTAGATGAACTCGTTTTAAGAATAGGTAATATATTAAAACGAAGTGAGAAAAGAATTAAGGCGCCTACTGAAGACAAAATAATCATTGGTCAGTATATTCTTAATACGCGACGGTTAGAACTACAGTTTAAAACGGAAGTCCAACAGCTTACACAAAAGGAAGCCGCCCTTGTTATATATTTATATCAAAACAGGAACAAGCTGTTAAAGCGGGAAGAAATTTTAAAAGCTATATGGCAAAACGATGATTTTTTCTCAGGACGCAGTATGGATGTCTACATAAGCCGGCTACGAAAGTACTTCCGTAAAGACCCTTCCATCCGTATCGAAAGCATCAGGCATCTTGGGCTGGAATTTAAATTGGGTGAAGTATAGAGACACGAATTTCACGAATTTGCACCAATAATTAATGGTAATTTGTGAGATTAGTATCTGAAGAAATTATTTATAAAAAAAGCAGGCCTGTAAGCCGGATTCTGTATCCCCGAGGGACCCTTATCATTTATCTAAACACAACATTACTGTTGCGATCAATCTGCCTACCCCCCGGCATCGGGCGGGCAGCCCTACAATAGCCGGTATACATGGCATTTCACCGCATAGAGTTTACCTGGTTTCACTACAGCATTACCTGTACATACTTTCTGTTGCACTTGTCCTCCCGCGGTTCTGCATACCACGGTGACGGGCGTTACCCGCTATGCTGCCCTCTGGTGTCCGGACTTTCCTCCCTTTTTGCAAAGAGCGATAAGGCGGCCTGCGGCGCGAAGGTAGTACAAAAATTGAGATTTAAGAATTTAGAGTTTAGATTTAAGATTGAAAGACACTCAATCAGTAAGGCTGTCGAAAACAATCTAAAAAGTTTATCCACAAAAGTGAAGCTAAAATCTGAAATCTACACTCTGAAATCTGAAATTCTCTATGTAATTAAGATTAACATTTCGTTGGCGGCATGCAAAACAGGAATGCTTTAATTTTAAAGTAATAAAACAAACCTAATAAAACACATTACCATGGACAGACAGATGTATCATTATGCAACGGTAAGTAAAGCCTTGCAGGAATTAGCAGATAAAGGTTTTACCACTGACTTTAACCTTGAAGAAGACCGTATTATTAATCATCCTGATGATTTAGAGATTGTAGAAATTTATCGTTACGAGGGCGAGACAGATCCCGGAGACGAGGCTACAGTTTACGGCATTAAAGCTAATGACGGCGAGAAAGGTGTTTTCGTAGCAGGCTACATGGCCTATGCCGAAAGTGAAGCTGCAAGAACAATACACGAAATAAGCATTAAAGGGAGGGAAGCGCAATAAGCGATGAACAGACTCCAGAAAAAACTCGAAAAAATAGGGAGCGATCCAAAAGGAACTGCTAAAGCTGTTGGCTTACGTTATTCATTGTCGTCTGATAGAGGCTACTACAGAAAACGTAAAGCCAATGGCTTTATTTATGTTGATGAAAATGGTTCTACCATAAAAGATAAAGAGGCTTTAGACCGTATAAAAGCACTTGTAATTCCCCCGGCATGGGAAGATGTCTGGATTTCACCATACGAAAATGGGCATCTGCAGGTTACCGGTACCGATACCAAAGGCAGAAAACAATACAGATATCACCCCGAATGGAATAAGATACGAAATCAGTCGAAGTTCTTCAGGCTACGCAGATTTGCAATGGCATTACCCCTAATAAGGGCACAGGTAGAAAAAGACCTGAAGCGCCCGGGACTTCCCTACGAAAAGATTGTGGCTCTTGTTGTAAAACTTATAGAGCTTACTAACATACGTATAGGTAATGACGCTTATAAAAAGCTATACGGTTCGTTTGGACTTACTACACTTCGTGACAAACACGTAAAATTTGACGGGGCAACCGTAATGTTCGATTTTGTAGGTAAAAAAGGTGTCAAACATAAAATTAAGCTTCAGAGCCGCCGCATGGCCAACCTGGTAAAAAAATGCCGGGACATCCCCGGGCAGGAACTATTTCAATACCTTGATGATAGCGGACACAGGCACACCGTTGGTTCTGGAGATATCAACCACTACCTCAAGGAAATTTCTGGTGAAGATTTTACCGCCAAGGATTTTCGGGCATGGGCGGGCAGCCTTAATGCCCTCTGCGCTTTCCATGAACTTGGAGAACACGCCGGCGTGACAGATTATAAACGTAAGATTGTAAGCGTTTTTGATTCGGTTGCAGAGAAGTTAGGTAATACCAGAACTGTCTGCAAGAAGTATTACGTTCACCCAACTGTGGTAGCTGCTTACGAAAAAGGTACGCTGTGGAATTATAAAATTACCGAAATCGATAATGAAGGTGAACTAAACCCATCTGAAAAAGCGCTTTTCGAATTACTTTCATCCGAAGATATTGCTGAAGTGCTGGCATAGGACGGCACTTTTAGCTACTACTTTTAGCAGCAGATATTCTAAATTATACGTGGGGCAAAACCACATTTGGGTAGCTCAAAATCTCAAAAGATTTGCTATATTTGCTGCTCATTAATTTCTATGGAACAGTTTATTGTATCGGCTCGCAAGTACCGCCCGCAAACCTTTAAGGATGTGGTTGGTCAGCAGGCTATTACTAATACATTGCTCAATGCTATAGAAACGAATCACCTGGCACAAGCCTTGTTATTTACAGGTCCACGTGGTGTTGGTAAAACAACCTGCGCACGTATTTTAGCCCGTAAAATAAATCAGGAAGGCTATGATGATCCGTATGAGGATTTTGCTTTTAATGTATTTGAGCTTGATGCCGCGTCTAATAACTCTGTAGATGATATCCGAAGCCTTATAGACCAGGTAAGGATACCGCCACAAACGGGCAAATACAAAGTGTATATTATAGATGAGGTGCACATGCTTTCTCAGGCTGCCTTTAATGCGTTCCTTAAAACACTTGAAGAACCTCCCAGGCATGCTATTTTTATTTTGGCTACTACAGAGAAGCATAAGATCATACCTACAATATTATCGCGCTGCCAGATATTCGATTTTAAACGCATAACGGTTAAAGATGCTAAAGAACATCTTGCCGAAGTGGCACGCAGCCAGGGCATAACTTTTGAAGATGATGCCTTACACATTATTGCCCAAAAAGCTGATGGCGCAATGCGCGATGCCCTTTCTATATTCGACAGGGTAGTTAGCTATTGCGGTACGAATTTAACACGCCAGGCAGTTACAGAAAATCTTAATGTGCTTGATTATGAATACTATATTAAAGTTACCGATTTAATATTAGAGAATAAGATACCCGATCTTCTGTTAGCGTATAATGATATATTAGCTAAAGGATTTGACGGACATCATTTTATAGCCGGGCTTGCCTCCCACTTCAGAGATCTTTTGGTTTCCAAAAATCCTGCAACACTCATCCTGCTCGAAGCCGGCGAAGTTGCCCAAAGATTATATGGAATACAGGCTCAAAAAGCAAGTCAGGAGTTTTTATTAAGCGGTATAGACATTGCTAATGATTGCGACCTTAAATATAAAGTAAGCCAAAATCAGCGCCTGCTTGCTGAACTTTGCCTTATGCAGCTTGCCTCTATCACTTTTGATGGAGAAAAAAAAAAGCTGACCAATTTATAATTCCGCCCAATTACTTTAAAGATTTGTCTGCTCCGGTTGCCAAGGCTGTCGAGGTAGAAACCAAACAAATACCCGTTGCAGCGCCACAGGAACCCGTTATTACAGGAAACAACCGTGTTGAGCCCGGGTATGAAAACATTCCTCAAAAACCAATTACACCTACAATAGTATCAGAACAACCTACAACGAAACCTATTTCTAAACCGGAAAGTAATCCAGGAGAAGTTAAGGTATCGGCATTTTCGTTGTCAGGGCTTCGAATGAAGCGTGAGCTTGCAGAAACGCAAAAGGCCAATGTAAAAAATCCAGATGAGCTGCCCCGGGAAAAGTTTAATGAAACAGATATGCGCCTGCAGTGGAATAAATATGCGCAACGCCTTAGCGATGCAGGCCAGAAGATCATGGCGACATATATGCAAATAAATGATCCTGTTCTCGATGCTGACGGTGTGACAATACGGTTAGAACTACCAAATTCAGGGTCTAAGATAGACTTCGATAATAACAAGCTGGATTTGTTAGGTTACCTGCGGGGTAAACTTCATAACCACGATATTGTTATAGACGTACACGTTAATGAGATTGTGAGTAGTAAACATGCCTTTACACCCGAAGAAAAGTATGAAAAGCTAAAGGCAATAAACCCGGCTGTCGAAATGCTCCGCAAAATGTTCGACCTTGATATATGATTATTTAAAATGTCGACTAAAGCCAGCTGTGCCCAAAAATAAGTCAACTCAGGTGGAATATTAGTTAAGCCGTTAAAACATGCTAAATAGTGTTATGAGAAAACTAATGATAATTACCTTTGCATTACTTTCATTCTCTTTTATGTTTGCTCAAACGAGAGTTAAGGAAGAGCATTATCTTAACGAGAACAACCAGCCGATTTTACTCGCTGAATTTCAAGGTAAAGTTAGTCTTCCGGAAAAATATGGATACACAATTGTATCAGAAACCGACAGCACGCTAACTTCCAAAATTGTTTTTAGGGAACAAACAGGAATATTGGAGCCCGAAGAACATGACTCAGTAGTAACTGCTTTGCAACACCTAACGGGAAAAATGGTTACGGCATCGCAAATTATCATTGTACATTATTTTTACAAAGAGCCGGTAAAAACGCAGGCACCGTGCATCGACCACTATACCTCAGATAAGAATTACATAAAGTATATAGACAGACAATCTGGTATTGCACAGTTTTTCATAACTGAAAATGGTTTTACTTACAGCCGAAAGTCAGTTATTGAAGATACCGGCAAAATAATCCATAACCTGCTCTTTAAAGATGTAATGCATTGTGGCAACTATATAATTATAAAGCCAAACGGCCACTATTATAAAAGAGTTGGCGAATACCGGCAGGATGACATTCAGAATAAAATAAAAGGAGACTGGTAATATAATTACAGTCTCCTTTTACCTTTATATTTTGTAATCTTGCGACATCCACAAAATACATTCGCTAATTACTCAATAAGTTTGATTAATATTCAAACGTTCCGTACTCGCTTTTAATGGTAAGTCTTTTCGAGTCTGACGCTTCAACACGTCCCACAATTTGGGCGTCTACGTTAAATGATCTGGATATTTCTATAATTTCCTCGGCAAGGTTTTCAGGAACATAAAGTTCCATACGGTGGCCACAGTTAAATACCTGGTACATCTCCTTCCAGTCGGTATTACTTTGTTCCTGTATTAATTTGAACAAAGGTGGAACGGGAAACAAATTGTCTTTAATAACGTGTACATTATCTACAAAATGAAGCACTTTAGTTTGAGCACCCCCGCTGCAATGTACCATTCCATGAATCTCTTGTGGAGTATACGTGTCTAATATCTTTTTTATAATTGGTGCATAGGTACGTGTTGGCGACAACACGAGTTTACCTGCATCTAAAGGGCTACCCTCTACGGCATCGGTTAGTTTTACATTGCCCGAATATACCAGGTCGGCAGGAACTGCAGCATCATAACTCTCCGGATATTTAGCTGCGAGATAGTTACCGAATACATCATGTCGGGCAGACGTTAAACCGTTGCTACCCATTCCTCCGTTATACTCCTTCTCGTAACTTGCCTGACCTGAAGATGATAATCCTACGATTACATCTCCCGGCAGTATGCGTGCATTGTCTATCACTGCGCTGCGCCTCATACGGGCAGTAACAGTACTGTCAACAATAATAGTACGTACAAGATCGCCAACATCGGCAGTTTCCCCACCTGTTGAATGAATGGTTACACCAAAGCTTTTAAGTTCTTCCAATAGTTCGGCTGTGCCATTTATAATTGCCGAAAGCACTTCGCCGGGAATAACATTTTTATTACGGCCTATTGTGCTACTTAGCATGATATTATCTACCGCGCCCACGCAAAGCAAATCGTCTATATTCATAATAAGTGCATCCTGTGCAATGCCTTTCCAAACCGATATATCGCCCGTTTCTTTCCAATACATATAAGCAAGAGACGACTTAGTGCCTGCACCATCAGCATGCATTATAAGGCAGTAATTATCATCGCCAGTCAGGTAATCAGGTACAATTTTACAAAAAGCTTTAGAAAACAGGCCCTTATCGATATTTTTAATGGCATTGTGTACATCTTCTTTAGAAGCTGAAACTCCTCGTTGGCTATAGCGTTTGCTTGTATCCTGGCTCATGTAATTTGTAGTTTGTGTTGTTGTTGGCAAAGATAACATACAATTTTAAAATATGAATAGGAATTTAAATTTAGGAGTCAGACTTTAGAGTAGTAGATCAATAATGGAACAATTATTTTGATTTAGATACAATACCAACTTCCAATTATAGAATACATTATTGGCAAAGTCTTAACCTTAATGCCAAACAATTTTACTATTTTCGACATAAACACCATTATGAGATTCGGGATAATCGTTATTTTATTATTAGCAGTAAACATTACACTGGCTCAGGCTGACAACAAAAAGGGCAAAGCCAATATGCTTTCTAAGCAGGAAGCATCTAAAATATTTACCGAAGATGTGAAAGGTAAACTGAAGATTACATTCCCTGTGGTGCGTACCTATAGCTATTACGATACCAGCGGCAAATACTATATGGTGCTCTCCGAAAAATATGATGGTTTAGAAGGTGGTGACACTCTGCATAAAACTATTAAAGCGTTCAACTTTAAACATACCTCAAACGGACCTGAAAAGCAATGGGAAATTAACGATGTTATAGAAAACGGAACAGCAGATTATGACGGAGAAAATTCAATTTGGTTCTGGACGAAATTTTGCGTGTTTCAGGACATCGATAAAGATGGAATAGCCGACCCGATTCTGGTCTATGGCACATCCGGTATAAATGGGACCGATGACGGCCGAGTGAAAATAGTGTTGTATAATAAGGGAAAGAAGATTCTTATACGTCATAAAAACGGGACACTTGATGAACAGCGAAACACAAAAGTGGATGCTGCTTTTTATTCGCTTCCCAAGCCCATACAAAATCAGGTTACGCACTTAATGAGACAGATCATGGAAAGCGGCGCTGCTATTTTTCCTGATGGTTGGGAGAATAATATGAAAAAGCATAAGCTTGAATTCAGTGAGAATGAATAGTAACTATTAAAGGAATTACACCCCTGCAATATTGCATCTACGCTATCGTTATAGTATCTTTAACAACATCGCTAACAACCACATACTTATGAAGCTGAAATTTACTTTACTGTTTACCCTATTTATTTTTATATCTACTGCTGTTGGGCAAACGTCAACCGTTGAGGCACCTAAAATAAGTGCTGCCGGAGTAGGCATGGTATCGGCTTTTCCTAATGCTGCGCAAATTACACTCGCACTAAGATTTACAAAGCCCACATTAAGAGAAGCGGTGAATGAAAATCAGCAAACAGCTAAGCAGGTGCTTGCTGTGGTTAAAAAATACGTTAGTGATACCACAACGGTAAAAGTAAGCCTCATTGCAACAGACAAAAGCATGAAATGGAACAATGCCCTGAAAAAAGATGTTTTTGTAGGTTTTGAATCCAGTCAGAAGATAATTTTTACGCTTACTGACTTAAAGGCCATGCAAAACTTTACTGAAGACATTTTAAAAACACGTATTTACGAAATTGAAACAGTATCTTACTTTCACACCGACGGAGCCTCATTTGTTAAACAGGCACAGGAGCTTGCCGTTGCAGATGCTATCGAAACCAGCAAGAGAATAGCAAAAGCAGCCAATGTAAAATTAGGCAGCATAATTTATATCGAGACACAGAGTAGTCCCGCAAACGCTGTAAATAACAGGGCGGAATCTGAGCGATTTCAAACTTATAATAAGAGTATGGGTGGCGAGGGAGTAAGCTCCAGCGGACAATTATTAAATTTTGTTGCAGACGTTAATGTCTATACAAAAATTGTAGACTAATACTAAAAGACTATAATGATAGGGCGTTAGATATAAAAAGATGAATTACGTAAAGCAGAACCAAATGCGGAAACTAACTGTTTTTATATTTCTTATTGGGATCTATTTAATGGCAATTGCACCTGCTCAGGCGCAAAACGATAGTATTGTGTTTGTACCTGCTACAACAATAAGCTCAAAAAAAAGACCGGTCTTTTTAAAGCAGCTTATTCTACCCGGAGCGCTTGTAATTACGGGTGCCTGGTTTAATAAAAGACATTTTGAAAAATCGATAAATAAAAATGTAACTTTTACTGTAGGGCATAATTTTCATACTGAAATAGATGATTATTTAAGGTATGCGCCCATTGCCGAAATGTATGCAGCGGATGCAATTGGCCTGAAAGCAAAAAATCATTGGTTTGACCAGACGAAAAATCTCGCTATATCAATAATAATTACCGACTTTATAACAGCGAAGTTAAAAAAGGCCACTAATAAAACAAGGCCTAACGGAGGCGAACTTGCGCATTCCTTCCCGTCGTCGCATACATCGTTAGCTTTTACAAATGCGACAGTACTGTATGAAGAATTTATTGATACAAACCCTACGTTCGCATATAGTGGTTACGGCTTTGCCGTAGCCACCGGATCACTGCGCCTCATGAACAATGCCCACTGGCTTTCGGACGTAATGGTTGGAGCTGCAATAGGTATGGTGGTAACAAAGTTTGTCTACCTCCTCGACCCTATCATCAAATGGAATCCATTTAAAAATAGCAAGAATATTATCATACTTCCAAAAGCTGATTACGAAGGGTATGGACTTATCCTGACCAAACAATTTTAAAAGATAAACCCTGCAAGATTGCAGGGTTTATCTTTTAAATCTATATCGGAGCATTAGCTTCAATAAGTTTTTCTTTTTTAAGTTCTGCCCAGAAATCAGCCGGTATCTTCACCTTCATCGATGCTGAATTTTCACTAACCTGCTTTGCGGTACGCGCACCGGGAATTGTTGCAGATACTACTTTAGGTGCAACTGTAAACTGCAATGCGGCCGTACGCAAATCTACCTTGTGGGCGGCTGCAACCTTTTTCATCTTCTCATATTTTGCCATGATGTCTGTCGGCTTTTCGCCATTATAAAGATAACGGTCCTGCCCTGCCAGTAATCCTGCGGCCAGCGGTGCGCCTACAACTATACTCGCACCTCTTTTTTCGCAGGCTGGGAACAATGTATTTAGGTCGTCTTTATGCTTAACCAGGGAATATTGTGTTGCCGATAAAAATATGTCAGGATCGGCTACTTCAAGTGCTTTTATTGCAGGTTCAATAGTATTTACGCCAAGTCCCCATGCCTTTATTATTCCCTCCTCACGCATTTTAGTCAATTCTTTCATAGCGCCATCCTGAGCAATCTTAAAGTATTCCAGCCACTTGCCTTTAAAGTCTTCATTGTCGGGAGACAGGTCATGTATAAATACAATATCGAGCGCCGGTATGCCCATTCTCAGCAAACTGTCTTCTACTGATTTTCTCGTGCCCGCAGCAGTATAATCGTATTTATAATTAAAATTTAGCCTGCCCTTCCATAACTTATGGCTAAAGTTGGCATCCGGATACATGAGACGTCCTACCTTAGTGGAAATTACATAGTCTTTCTTGTCCTTACCGTGCAAAAAGTTGCCAATGCGCCGCTCACTTTGGCCAAGTCCATACCAGGGCGACGTATCAAAATAGCGAATGCCTGATTCCCACGCCGCCTCCATGGCCTGCAGCGCTTCCATATCCGATGTCTCTTTAAAACCATTACCTAACGCCACCCCACCCATACCTATATTATACAGAGGGCGGTAGTGCTCTTTGGTAGTAGTTTCTGATGACCCTGCAGATGGAGAAACTATTGGAGTCTCGCCGCTTTCAGGTGCAAGCTCAAAAGCGTTACCAACAATAGGTACAATTGAGGCTGCGGCAGCCCCCTTAGTAAGTGTATTTATAAAATTGCGTCGTGTAGTTGCCATGTAATAGGAATTATAGTTAATCAAATTTAGCTATAGCTACCACCATAAGCAATTATGCAGTCTTAAAGTAATGATAAAAGTGTCTATGGATTTTCAACAATCATTACCTCTACCCTGCGGTTAGCTTCACGCTCATCTGCGGTCTTTTCCGGGATCGTATAGATGGGCTGCGATACGCCAAATCCCTGAAACGAAAGTCGGCTTTTATCGATACCGCTTTGGTTCAGGAACATCATCACAGCTTTAGCACGCTGTGTAGAGAGGTCATTACGATCGGCTTTCATACAGCACACGTGGCCTAATAGCTTAATTTTTAAATTAGGGTTAGCTTCCATTACCTGCAGCAATTCGTAGAGCCGGTGCCTCGACTCTGCCATAACACCAAAGGTGTTTTCATAGAAGTTAAGGTTCTCAATTTTAATCTTCTCTCCGGTTTTTGCTTCACCCACTCTTTTCATAAATGCAACATCCAGGGTAAGTTCCATTTCTTTACCATTAGGTCCTACTACCGATATCTTTTCGGTATAGACTTTCGGGCCTTTAGCTTTGGCAACGGGGGCAAGAGGCTTTTCCTCTTTGATGCCTAATATTTCATTCTCAAGTGCGAGATCTTTTTTCTCTATAAAGTAGATCGTAACCTTACGGTTTTCGAACTTTTTTGGTGATTGCCTATGCAGTTCCCCAAAACTCCTTATTCTAAAGTCTTCCCGGGTAGCAATCTTTCCTTTCAGGATATTGAACACGGTGCTCACACGGCGCTGTGCGAGGGTATCGTTAAGGCCTGTAGTTCCATCTTCATCGGTATACCCATTTATCGCAAGTATCTTAGAATCTTTATTACCCGCCATCCAGGAGTCGAGCCTGCCCTGCTCATTGTTTTTAAGCTCATATTTGTTGCTGTCAAAATAAACCGAAAACTGTTCCTGCGCGCTTAGCATTGTAGGAAATAATAGTATCAGTAGAAGACTAAAAAGGTTTTTCATATTCAGGGTTTATTTATAAACGAAAATAACCAATTATTTAGTATTGGCTATAATGATATGAGTATTTTAGTCGAATTATTCGTTAGTGGATATAAACTAAGAAAGTGAAAAATACTTGTTAATTTATAATAGCTTTGTTGAAACCAACATCACAATCAAAAATGAAAAAGTTATTATTTATATTATTAATGAGCCAGGGCGTTTGGGCACAAATACCTACTGCAAAGTTAGATAGCCTTGTGCTAGATGCCATGAAAAAATTTAACGTTGCCGGTTCCGCCGTTGCTATAGTTAAAGATGGCAAAATCATTCATAATAAGGGATATGGAATAAAATCTATAGTTACCAAGCAGCCTGTAAATGAATTAACCAACTTTGCAATAGCGTCTAATAGCAAAGCATTTACATGTGCTGCATTAGCAATGTTAGTAGAAGATGGAAAATTATCTTGGACTGATAAAGTTACAGACCATATTCCCGAATTTAAAATGTACAATGACTACGTTACACAAAATTTTAATATTCAGGATTTGCTTACACACCGTAGCGGTCTTGGGCTTGGCATAGGAGACCTTATGTTTTTCCCTAATGGTTCTGATTTTACAATGAAGGATATCCTTAAAAGTTTTCAGTACTATGAACCTCAATCCGCCTTCCGTACAAAATTTGACTACGACAACCAACTCTATTTTGTAGCAGGCGAAGTTATTCTAAGAGTAAGCGGTATGACTTGGGAGCAATTTGTACAGACCCGTATTCTTAATCCGTTAGGAATGAATCACTCGTACTCTGCATTAAGCAGCATACAGGATAAAAGCAATCTTGCATCTCCACATAATGATGTGAAAGGGACTTTAAAACAACTACCCGACTGGGACGACATGATAAATGGTGCAGCGGGTGGAATTTATGCTAACACGACTGACTTGTGCCAATGGATGCTCGTCCACCTTAATAAAGGGAAATATGGGCAAGATTTAAAATCTCAATTATTTAGTGCAGATAGCCAACGAGAAATGTGGAAAATTCACACTGTGGAAGATGACTTTGGAGGTCGGTACAACACCCATTTTGCCGGATACGGGCTTGGTTGGTTTTTAAAAGACGTAAAGGGGAACATGATGGTGACCCACACAGGCGGTTTGCCGGGAATGTTATCTATTACTACCCTTATTCCGGACCTTAATCTTGGAATTGTAGTACTTACCAATACTGCCGAGGGCGGTGGCGCTATGTTTAGTGCTGTAAACAATACCATAGCAGACAGCTACCTTGGCCTAAGTGATTTTGGTTGGACAGATAAATATGTAACTGCGATGGCCGGCGTTCATGGCGAAGCCGATGCTGTGACTGATAATGTATGGAAAACTGTTAAAATTAACGCCAAAGTAAAAATTGACAGTAAACAATATATAGGCATCTACGAAGACAAATGGTTTGGTAAAGCCGAGGTTTTTATGAAAGGCAAACAACTTTGGTTTAAGTCATACCGTTCTCCAAAACTTAATGGGCCGATGCATTTCTACAAAGCCAACTCATTCGCTATAAAATGGGAATACCAGGATATGAATGCCGATGCTTTCGCGACCTTTAACCTGGACGAAGAAGGGAAAGCACAGGGAATAAAATTAAAAGGCATATCGCCTACTATTGATTTTAGCTTCGACTTTCAGGACCTTGACTTCAGGAGGGTCGAAAAATAATATTTTAATTTTCTATAATTTCAATTTCAACCCTGCGGTTGGCAACCTTTTCTGCTTCAGTCTTTTCAGGAAGCTTGTATACGGGCCTTGTACTGCCAAAGCTTTTAAAAGACAGGCGGTCGCTGCTTATGCCGTTTTTATTAGGTACTTATACACCATCTCTGCCCTGCGCTGCGATACGGAGTTTTCTTCCACGATCTGGCAGCAAATATGGCCCTGGATTTCAATCTTTAATAGTGAATTTGATTGCATTATGGTAAAGGAGCTCTGCTAAAATAGGCTGAGATTCAGGTAGAACCACGTCAGAGTTATTATAAAAATTGAGATTTGGTACCTTTATCTTTTAACCTCTTTCAGCGGTTGTAACCTTTTGGGTAAACTCTGTAAGTGGTATAGACTCTGCAATAACAGGCTTAGGTTCCAGTATCTTTTTTAGGCTATAATGCAATATTACCTTGCGGTCTATTCTGCTGTTGCCTGTTGCCTGTGCCTCACCAAGACCCTTAACTTCCAGACCACCTGTTGCAATACCAGCGGTTTTAAGCTGCTTATAAACGTAAGCAGCCCTGCGCTCAGAAAGATCTGTATTATAAATAGCTTCCCCTACACTGTCTGTATAACCAAAAATCTTGTTTACAGTCGCATTGGGATTTGCATTAATCCATTTAGTTAGTCGTTCATTAGAAAATAGACTGTAAATTGTTCCTGGGCGTCGATCTGACCAACAAATAAACACGAAATAAGAGTTAATAGCCACTTCATTGCTGTAAGGTTTTTATGATAACGTGTGTGCAGGAATTATATTTTCTTATAAATAAGAAAACCTGCCACTTTCGTAGCAGGTTTAATGTATAACCTAAAAGTAAACTATCGTGTAAATAATAATTCTCTGTATTTAGTAAGTGGCCATGCCTCATCATCAACAATAAGCTCCAGCTTGTCGCAATGTCTCCTTATTACGTCAAAGTAAGGTTTTACAGTGTCGCAATATGCATTTGCAAGTTCTTCAGATGTTGTTAATGCATTCGCTTTCTTACGGGCTTCAGTCATTTCCTCTACCTGAGTATTTATGCCTGCAATGTGGCCCGAAATTTCCCTGATAATGTTGATTTGCTCTTTACCTATAGACTGGTACTCATCGCCAAAAATTTCTTTCAGTCCCGTTACATTTTCTATAAGTATATTTTGATAGCGTATAGCTGTAGGAATAACATGGTTACGGGCGATATCGCCTAACACACGTCCTTCTATCTGAATTTTTTTAGCGTATTCTTCAAGTTCTATTTCATAGCGCGCTTCAGCTTCAGTATGATTCATTACGCCAAGCTCCTGGAAAAGGGCAAGCGATTTTTCTGAAACTTTAGCTTTAAGGGCAACCGGAGTAGTTTTATGGTTGCTTAGTCCGCGTTTACCCGCTTCTTCAGCCCATGCTTCACTGTAACCATCACCTTCAAAAAGAATTGCTTTCGTCTCTTTAATATACTCTCTAAGTACATTAAAAATTGCATCATCCTTCTTCATTTCTTTACCATCTATAAGCGCATCAACTTCTTTCTTGAAGTCCCTAAGCTGCTTAGCCATGATAGAGTTTACAATAGTCATTGCATTAGCACAGTTAGCACTTGACCCTACTGCCCTAAATTCGAATTTATTTCCTGTAAAGGCAAATGGCGATGTCCTGTTCCTATCTGTATTATCAAGCAATACATCCGGAATTTTACCTACCACATTAAGTTTAAGATCAGTCTTTTCCTCAGGAGAAAGTTTTCCTGAAGATACGCCTTCAAGCTCAGCAAGAACTTTTGTAAGCTGTTCGCCAATAAAAACAGATATTATTGCAGGTGGTGCCTCGTTAGCTCCAAGCCTGTGGTCATTTGATGCTGTCGCAATAGAAGCTCTCATCAACTCCTCGTTAGTATAAACCGCTTTAATAGTGTTTATAAAAAACGTAAGAAACTGCAGGTTGCTCATAGGGGTTTTACCAGGGCCCAAAAGGTTCACGCCTGTATCTGTAGCCATACTCCAGTTATTATGCTTACCACTACCGTTAACACCGGCAAATGGTTTTTCGTGTAATAACACCTTGAAGTAATGGCGTTCGCCTACCTTTTGCATAACATCCATTAATAAGGAGTTATGATCTACAGCAAGATTAGCCTCTTCAAATATAGGGGCCAGCTCAAACTGGTTAGGAGCTACTTCGTTATGACGGGTTTTTACCGGAATACCTAATAGCATACATTCATTTTCCAGATCTCTCATATAATTAAGAGCCCTTGTAGGTATTGAACCAAAATAATGGTCGTCTAACTGCTGGCCTTTAGCCGATGAATGTCCTAATAAGGTACGCCCTGTAAGTGTAATATCAGGCCTTGAATTAGCCAATGAAGAATCGATAAGGAAATACTCCTGCTCCCATCCAAGAGTTGCAGTTACTTTTTTTACATTCTTATCAAAATAATTACATACGGCAACAGCAGCTTCATCTACAGCTGTAAGCGCTCTTAATAAAGGTGTTTTATAATCTAATGCTTCACCAGTATACGATATAAATACAGTGGGAATACATAATGTAGTACCAAAAATAAATGCCGGAGATGTAGGATCCCAGGCTGTATAGCCACGAGCTTCAAATGTGTTACGAATTCCGCCGTTAGGGAAACTCGAAGCATCCGGCTCCTGCTGAACCAACTGGCTTCCGCCGAACTTTTCTACAGGGTCTGTACCATCAAACGAAGTTTCAAAAAATGCATCATGCTTTTCTGCAGTTGTACCCGTAAGCGGCTGAAACCAGTGTGTGTAATGAGTAACACCTTTACTAAGTGACCACTCTTTCATACCCATAGCTATATAATCAGCAAGCCTGCGGTCTATTTTAGTTCCATGCTGCACTGCACTCTGTACCGCCTTATAGGCTTCAGGGGTTAAAAATTGGCGCATCGCTTTATCATTAAAGACATTGCTGCCAAAAATAATAGACTTTTTATCGAGCTCTTGCACTTTAATCGGCTTTCTGCCTGCCGTTTCTTTTAGAGCCTGAAAACGAAATGTTGACATGGAACAGTAATTTTGATTGTTATTGATATGATAATTCGGTGCAAAGGTATAAAAAATATATAATAAACAAAAATACCCACTGAAATTTAGGGATAAGAATTACAAAATTGCGATTTTAAATTTAACTCCCCCCAAAATTACCAGGGGTAGCCTTCACGCATCAAAATCAGAGATCGGGAAATGTAAGAATTTATGAAATTATTAATAAAACTTATGTTTAAGGTAAATATTATTTAAAATCGCTAACCCTTTGTTAATTGAGTTAAATATTTATTAAGCAAATAATCAACAAGGTAAGAATTGTGTAATTTGGCTGAAGAATTTATTACTAACCACCTAACACAAATTTTATGGCCAACAAGAAACTTATATTAGCAATAGCTGCAGGTGCGGCAGTAGTAGCGGGAGCAGCAGTTTTACTTGCACGCAAAAACTCTCACAAAAAATATCAGGCTCACGTAGACGAGGCGAAAGAAAACTTTAAAAGTAAACTTAGCCAGTTACAGCGCAAAGCCAAAAGAGAATATCAAAATTCGGTTTCAGAAACTGAGAGTGCTGTAAACAGTGCTAAACAGCGAGCAGCCGAATGGGTTAGCAAGGCATCTAAAGCTTAGTTACAAATTTCGATAAAATAATACAGTAAGCCGGTTATAATCTTTATAGCCGGTTTTTTAGAACCAAACAAATAGCCACCATATACAATAATACCTAACTACAAACGATTACCACGCCATGAAAATCAGGAAAAATGCAGGGGATAAATTTTTACCATACAATGCTCTTATTGAGCAATTAGCTACAAAAAATACTACAACACAAGAAGTTTTACCGGAGATATTAGTTATAACAACTTTCCCGCCAAGGCAGTGTGGTATAGCTACCTACTCTCAGGACCTTATTAAAGCACTTAACGATCATTATGTAGATTCTTTCTCCATAAAAATATGTGCTATAGAAAGCAACAGTGAGCAACATACTTATGAGGATGCCGATGTGAAATATGTTTTGAACACATCTGAACCGGAATCTTATACTGCGCTTGCAAAATCTATCAACGAGGACGCAAATTTAAAAGTAGTATTAATTCAGCACGAGTTTGGCCTTGTACATGAAACAGTAAGCCATTTCAACTCATTTATAGATTCGGTACAAAAACCGTTGTCTGTAGTGTTCCATACTATTTTACCTAACCCTAATGAAGAACTTAAAGCTAACGTTCAGCATGTTCTTAACAGGGTAGATTCTTTAATTGTAATGACACATAACGCTGCCGACATATTGGTACGCGACTATATAGTAGACAGAGAGAAAATCTCGGTAATTGCACACGGTACTCACCTTGTATCGCATGGTCACGGACCGGCACTTAAAAAGAAATATGGTTTTGAAGGACGTAAAGTTCTTTCTACCTTCGGATTACTAAGTTCAGGAAAAAGTATTGAGACAACACTTGATGCATTGCCACAGGTTGTAGCTCAAAATCCTGAAGTTTTGTTTCTTATAATTGGTAAAACACACCCTACAGTTGCCTTAAAGGAAGGTGAGGTATACCGTGAAAGCCTTGAGAAAAAAATTAAAGAACTGAATATCGAGAACAATGTACAGTTCATTAACAAATATGTAGCGCTGGATGAACTTCTTGAGTACTTACAGCTAACCGATATTTATGTATTCTCCAGCAAAGACCCTAACCAGGCTGTAAGCGGAACATTCTCTTATGCACTTAGCTGTGGATGCCCTATCGTTTCTACGCCAATTCCACACGCTAAAGAAGTTTTAGCAGGAGATACAGGAATAATTTTCGACTTTGGTAACTCGCAACAACTTGCTGATGCAGTTAACACGTTATTTGCAGATCCTGCACTCATGGAGCGAATGATCTTAAACGGACTTCACAAAATTGTTCATACCGCTTGGGAAAATTCAGCAGTAAGCCATGCGAAAGTGCTTCAAAAAACAGCCGGTCCTGGTGCTATAAAACTTCAGTATCGTAATCCTAAGATTAACCTGGATCATATGAAAAATATGACGACAGACTTCGGGTTTGTACAGTTCTCTAAACTTAACGTGCCGGATCTTGATTCAGGCTATACTATAGACGATAACGCAAGGGCAATGATAGCGTTGTCTCAGCACTACAAAAAATACAGGGATCGCGAGGTACTTAATTACATTAAGATCTATCTTGACTTCATTGGCTTCTGCCAACAGCCGGATGGAAGGTTCCTTAACTACGTAGATGTAAACAAAAATTTCACTACGCAGAACGACAATGAAAATCTTGAAGACAGTTCAGGCCGAGCTATGTGGGCATTAGGTTATGTAGTATCATTAACCGGTATCCTGCCTGCCGAGTTTACAGATAAAGCTGAGACTATATTCCAGAAGTCCCTGTCACTTACAAAGAACATGTACTCTACAAGAGCAATGGCCTTTGTCATTAAAGGATTGTATTACTACAACCGCAAGGTTAAAGACGCAGATACACTTATCTACGTGAAATTATTTGCTGACAGGCTTGTACAAATGTACCGCCACGAAGCTGATGAAAACTGGAGATGGTTTGAAGGTTACCTAACTTATGCCAATAGTGTTTTACCGGAAGCTTTAATACTTTGCTACACAATTACCGGAAGCGAAGTATATAAGAATGTTGCCAAAGAGTCATTCGACTTCTTATTGGAAAATACGTTTGATGATCATTCTATCAAAATTATATCTAACCGTAGTTGGTTGGTTAAAGGTGGAAAAAGAGAGCAGTATGGCGAGCAGCCTATAGACGTTGCATATACCATACTGGCGCTTAGAAAATTCCATGATATCTTTAAAGATGAGGAATACCTAAATAAGATGGAAATGGCCTTTAACTGGTTCCTGGGTAATAATCACCTGCAGCACGTTATATATAATCCATGTACCGGCGGAAGCTTTGATGGACTGGAAGAATTTAGCGTCAACCTAAACCAGGGCGCAGAAAGTACTGCAAGTTACCTTATGGCACGGCTTTCTATTGCTAAATACTTTGGTAACCCCGATACGGTATACTTTAGGAAAAAAATTAAAGCTGCTAAAATTGAGGCTTTAAAAACGTTAAACATATAAATAGACTCCACTTAATTATAAAAAGGCATCAATGTAAAATTGATGCCTTTTATTTTGATTTAGATCTTCGGAATGCAGCAAAAACACCAAACACGCGCATTTCCGAATACTATGGGGCTTGACTAAATAATCTTTACTAAACTATCCAACCGTCAGTATCTAGCGTGTATGGATTGCCGCTATATTTACGTTGTGATTAATACGAAATCAAATAAACAAGGCTCCGCAAAACGGAGCCTTGTTTATTAATCTAAATAAAAAACTTAATTTCTTGTATTGTCACCTCTATTTGTTTCTACAACATTAAATGCTTTAACAACAGCGTTGTAATCCCTTAGGTTAACCCTGCTGGCAGAGTTGTCATAATTTTTCAATATTACTACTTTAAATACCTGACGTGATGAAAATCCGGGCTCGTCTGCAAGGTTAAAATCGGCGTCAAGAAAAATAGAAATGTTCGTACTGCTGAAAGCAAAATTGTAATCTAATTCGGCACCATCATCAAATTTGTAATTCACCGGAATTGGTTCCCATGAATCCTGCTCTCCCTGACCACTTGTTTTTCTATATATTAGCACGGTGTCAGCATTATCGATTGCCGGATTTAAATTGTACCTGAAAGTACTCGCAGAATCCTCAAATGTAATCGGGCCAATTATAAATGACTCGTTGAGCGGAACAATTGCGGTATTATCTACCATTACATCATCATCGTTGTTACAACCTGTTAATGACAGCATTCCAATGGCAGAAAAAAGTATTAGTATCTTTTTCATGTTTTTAATTTTTTATGGTTTTTATTGTTACTAAGTTACTTTCAAAAAATGAGCCATAAAATCGTTTTAGCTTTATTTTAATAAAGTTTATTTTAGCTATTTTTGCTGACTATGACCGAGGAACTAAATCTTTACATGACTTTGCTGGGATGTACCCCCGCGGGCAGGCTTACAGAACAGCACGATATATTTTTCGGGATAGGTACTTCTGTGCTCGATCTTAAAAAAGATATGTATGCTTTTTGGCCAGATGGTGGTCAGCTTCATGTAGATTCCTGGAGGAAAGTTACCTATGTAGATGGATATAAGATTACAATTGTTCCAAAGGAAGAAGCGGTCCCTCAACCGGAAAAATTATTCGTGCTAAATCTTGGAGGATACAAACCAGGAGAACTGGAAGAATACCATTACAAAGCTTTAATTGTAGCCACTACAATTAGCCATGCAATCAAAGCCTCGAAGAAGACTGCATTTTACAAGCACTATGGTTTTAAAGGTGCGGAAAGCCATTTAGACGAAAAATATGGCCTTGATGTAGACGATATGCATAAGGTGGATGACATACTTCCGGCACGCTTCAAAGAAAAGTATCATATACAGATTACAAAAGTTGATGAAGGTATAGACGACGAGCTGCACATTGGGTATTTTAAATTGGGCAAGCGCTAGCTACACCTTAATAACATTTGTATTTTTAACCTCCCCTATCATAAAGGTGCTATGTGTACTCCCTATGTGCTGTAGCGTTGTAAGTTTCGTCACCATGAATTCCCTGTACTCTTCCATATTAGCGACAAATATTTTTAAAATGTAATCATAGTCGCCGCTTACGTGGTGGCATTCTAAAATTTCATCTAGTTTTACTACCTGCTGTTCAAAACGGGTAAGGTATTCTTTTGTGTGCTGTATAAGCTTAAGGTGGCAAAAAACCACAAAGCCCTTATTTACTTTGTTGCGGTCTACTACAGCAACATATTTAGACACAATGCCTTCACGCTCCAGTTTCTTAACGCGTTCGTAAACGGCAGTAACAGATAAATTTAGTTTTAATGAAAGTGCTTTGGTTGTCCGGCTACTGTCTTCCTGCAATAGTTGAATCAGCATTTTATCAGTGCTATCTAACGTCATAAAATATTTTCTAAAAAATGTTCATATCTGCACAAGGTATAAATTTATAATCTACCTAATTAACTATTTATAGATTTAAAACCTAAACATGTAGAATTTTATTGATTATAAATTTAAAAAGATGTCAATTTGGTTAACTAAAACCACCCAACATCTCACCACATGAAAAATTTTAACCCGGCAGACAGTATACAGGACCTTCAGTATTTTGGGGAATTTGGTGGAGTAAATCCATCTATATCAGATTCATCTACATACACGTTCCTATCGGCTAAAACAATGTTTGATACATTTGAAGGCAATGCCGACGGATGCTACCTATATTCAAGGCACTCTTCTCCCAGTAACTTGTATCTGGGACAGGCACTTGCCGCAATGGAGGGTACTGAAACCGCAAATGTAGCTGCATCAGGCATGGGCGCTATAACATCTTCAATATTGCAACTGTGCCATGCCGGTGATCATATTGTATCGAGCCGTACAATTTATGGAGGCACCTACGCATTTATGAAGAATTTTTTACCACGGCTGGGTGTTAATACAACATTCGTAGACAGCACGAGGTTAGACATAGTGGAGGCTGCAATAACATCAAATACAAAAGTGCTTTTTTGTGAAACTGTAAGCAACCCACTGCTTGAAGTCGCAGATATAAGCGGCCTTTCTAAAATTGCAAAAAAGTATAATCTACAATTAGTCGTAGATAACACCTTCTCTCCCCTATCCGTTTCTCCCGCTAAGCTTGGCGCTGATGTGGTAATACATAGTCTCACCAAATTTATCAACGGGAGTAGTGATACTGTTGGGGGTGTTGCCTGCGGGACACAATCATTTATAAATGCTTTACGCAACGTTAATGATGGTGCAGCCATGCTTCTGGGCCCTACTATGGATAGCCTTCGTGCGGCCAGCATCCTGAAGAACCTGCGCACCCTGCATATCCGTATAAAACAGCACAGCCAGAACGCATTATATTTAGCCGAGCGATTTGAAATGGACGGATTAAAAACAGTCTATCCCGGCCTGGAGAGCCACCCGAGCCATAAACTTTATAGCAGTATAATAAACCCGGAATATGGTTTTGGAGGAATGATGACTATTGATGTGGGATCCATTGACAAAGCCAACGAACTAATGGAACTTATGCAGCACCGCAATCTGGGCTACCTCGCAGTAAGCCTGGGCTTTTATAAAACACTTTTCAGCGCTCCCGGAACATCTACGTCCAGCGAAATACCCTTAGAAGAGCAAAAACAGATGGGATTGACAGATGGCCTTATACGGTTTTCTATTGGTCTTGATAACGACATTAACCGAACATACAATATGATGAAAGGTTGTATGGTGGAGTTGGGAATTTTATCCGGCGCTATGCAGGAAGCATAATCCTTAGTAACCCTTATAAAAAAATCCGCTTACCTCAGTAAGCGGATTTTTTATTATCTAAATAGAAGTTTTTCGGGGTACCTAAGACCGTAGAATTTTACCCGATCCGGTTTCTGCAAATTTATCTGCAAACACTACTTCTTTAGGCCTTTCATACTTGTCAAGGTCTTTATACACTTCGTCATTCAAATTGTATTTGTTGCCCTCTATAACAAGAACAAGCTTTTCTCCAAGCGCTTCGTCCGGTACTCCTTTAACAAAAAATCGCTGGCTGATGTATGAGGAGAGCTTCTCTTCAATTTGTTCAGGGTATAATTTTATACCCCCGCTATTTATAACATTGTCATAGCGCCCCAACCAGATAAAATGATTCTGATTTATGATATCGACCACATCATTCGTTACTACCGGCTCTTTAAGAAGGTTCTGTGCATGAATAACAAGACATCCCTTGCTATCTGAACTCACTGTCACATCCGGCAGCGTATTAAAGGCTGATTCATCTATATGCTTGGCCGCAATATGGGTAATTGTCTCTGTCATACCATATGTTTCATATACTTCGGCAGGAACGCTCTTTAGTTGTCTTGCAAGCTCGCTGCTAACTTTAGCACCACCCAGTATCAGCGTTTTAATCTGACTAAGCTTTTCAATGCTTTGATGCGCCTGCAGGGGCACCATGGCCGCGAAATCGTATTGGCTGTCATTACGCTCAAGCGGATTTGAGGTAGGTTCTGTAATATCCATGTCCCAGCCTAAAATAAATGCCCTTACAAGCATCATCTTTCCGGCAACATACAGGGTAGGTAAGCAATGAAGTGCCTTTGTGCCCTCATGCACATTAAAATAATCGCCTGTCGCAATAGCGCTATTAACCATTGCCTGCTTGCTCACTTCGATGGTTTTAGGCGTCCCGGTGGTGCCGCTTGTTTGCATTTGTACATGGCTTTTATTATCAAACCAGTCAAGTATAAACATACCTATGGGCTTTTCGAAAGCATCGCCTTCTTTAATAAAACTGTAGGCGACACGGCATAAGTCATCTGCAGAAAAGTGAAAGCCGTTTAGCTTAAACCTTGGGTGCACAAAATTTGGGGTTGGGTTGTTATTAATCATTATTAAATTGGTTTGGGTTTGCTGTTTTATATACCGGAGTTATCTTTCCGGTAAGCTTTTCTATCCATCCTGTCCATTTGTATTTCTTTGCGAAAATGAACAAAAGTATGGGGTAGATAATTAGTATTGGGAGAACAATGTCGAGCCCTCCCGGCGTTGGTTTAACTGTTTCTTTTAATATCGCCGGCGTTTGTAACACGCTCCAATCAGATGTTATGAGTAAAGCTGCAGTTAGGTTGTTTGCAGCGTGAAATCCAATTGCAAGTTCCGTGCCTTCATCCATTAAAGTCATAATGCCCAGGCAAAGCCCCGTGCCAATGTAGTAGAGGGTAACCACAGGGCCCATCTCATCAACCTCGGGATTTAAAAAATGCAGGCATCCAAAAATTAAGGATGTCATTATTAAAGGGAACCATCTGTTTTTAGCCAATAGCCCAAATCCATGCATAAGATATCCTCTAAAAACGAGCTCCTCTACTGTTGTCTGAATGGGTATCATGGGAATGGCAATGGCGCAAAGAATAAGGAACTTCCCTAAATTAAACTGCATCTCATAATCTTCGGGCGTGATATAATAATCATAAAGTGTTGTCCCTACAGAAAATATTGCCCAGACGGAAAACGCAAACAGTATACGTTTCCAGTCGGTCTTTGACCGGGATGTTACAATTTCGATAAAGTTTTGATTATGATACAATTTCACGACCCTGAAAATGGCAACGAAAGCAAATGCAAAAGACAACAAAAGGAGAAAAAGCATTAAATTCTGATCCATAAAACGGTACAACTGTGCACTGCTCGATGGCATATTGCCACCTCTTTTAGCAGCCTTAATTGCAAGAGCAATTAGTAAAGGAAATTGCCCGATGAATGATGCTAAGATAATTAAAAGTGAGCCTAATAGATATTTCCCAAAGTTGTTTTTGGGCTTAAATGCCTGCAGTATGAACATGGTTGCTACCTGTTTAATTTAAGTATTTGTTAGCACTAAGGT
>Ga0265798_10000314_pt1 | contig 86948 bp, 76 predicted proteins | sample P3T30metagenome_FD_192430 | JGI IMG/M metagenome (GOLD analysis project Ga0265798, IMG submission 192430) | Plant litter microbial communities from East Loma Ridge, Irvine, California - P3 T30 | ecosystem: Environmental > Terrestrial > Plant litter > Unclassified | place: USA: California... | reverse complement strand
AGGCGTTGAGCATGCTGATGAAGATCGCAAACTTGCCTTCGCCCTGCAGGCGGCGCATGTCGTCCGGGGTGTAGGCGATGCCGACCTGATTGGGGAAGTCGCGCACCATGCCGGTGATGATCTTGTAACGTACTTCCTGTTGCTGCCGCGCCTCATCGACGAAGCCGGGCGTAGGGCGATGCGGTGCGTTGGGGCCGTTCCAGATTTCCGGCCAGCCGAACACCGTCAGTGCGGCGCCGGACAGCCGCCCGCGTGCGGTTTTCACCAGATCGAACTGGCCTGAGCCATCCTTGTCGGCTTCGTTGCGCTCGCTGCCGAACTTCATCGGCACGGTGATGTGGCTGTCGAAGGAAATGATCCGTTCCTGCAGGTCTTCGGCCTGTTTCATGACCTTCACCGGGTAACCCGCTGGCGACCAGTAATTCCAGGTCAGATAACCCGCGCCTGCACTGATGGCCAGAGCCAGGGGCAGGCCGATGAAGAGAGCCTTTTTCCAACGCGGTCTTGTCATTGCCGTCTCGTTCAGATGATCGGTGCAGGCCTGCCTCGCATGTGGGCATCGGGGCCGTTGCTATCTGGGGAGAACGAGCGGATGGCGAGAAAATTTAGCGGTGGTTTTCTCAGGCCGCGACTGATCGCGCCCATGCTCCATGTTGGCATACCGCCCACGACGCTCTGCGTCACATTCGAGAGCGGACGCGACACGAAGCATCAGGATGACCCTGATTTTCTTCCCGAAAATCGCCTTTAATTTTGCCAGCGAGCCGTTTTTCTCGTAGCGTGCTCGTGCCGGCCTGTTGAATGGGGAAACGGCAACGACCATTCTCCCAGGTACAGCCGCTTTGACCCCGACCGAACTGCAACATCTTCAGAGCCGCTTGAAGGCTCTGGAGGACGAAAATGCCCTGCTCAAGGAGCGCCTGAGCGTCAACGGTCGGGAGGCCGAAGACGCACTGGCGCTGTCCCAGGAGCGCTACCGCTTTCTGTTCGACGCCATGGACGAAGGCTTTTGTGTCATCGAGTTTTTCGACGGCCCCCATGGCCCGCTCAGCGACTACATTCATATCGAAGCCAACCCGGCTTACGAGTACCACGCGGGTATCCCCAACGTGGTCGGCAAAAAGCTGCGCGAGATGGTGCGCGAAGAGGCCGATGACTGGGTGAGGTTCTACGGACAGGTGCTGGCGACCGGTGAACCGATCCGCTTCGAACGTGAGCTTGAGGCAACCGGCCGCTATCTGGCATTGACGGCGTTTCGTATCGAACCGGCCAGCCGCAAGCAGGTTGCCGTACTGTTTCAGGACATCACCGAACGCAAGCGTGCGGAACGTGCGCTGCAGCACCTCAACGAAACCCTTGAAGCCCGTGTTATCGAAGCGGTGGCCGAGCGCAATGTGCTGGCCGATGTGGTCAACGGCACCAACGCGTTCATTCATGTCATTGACTCCAACTATCGCTGGATCGCCATCAACGGCTCGGCGTTACGCGAGTTCGAGCGACTGTTCGGCGTACGGCCCAAGGTCGGCGACAGCATGCTGGAGATGCTGGTTGATCGGCCCGAAAGTCAGACTGGTCTCCATCAACGCTGGGCTCGGGCCTTGTCAGGCGAAGATTTCGCCATCAGCGTCAACTTCAGTGATTCCAATGATCCTTCCAGCCATTTCGAGATGCGCTACAGCAGCTTGCGCAATGCTGAAGGCCAGCCGATCGGCGCTTATCTGTTCGCCTACGACGTCAGCGAGCGGCGTCGTGAGCAGGAGCGCCTGACGCAAGCCGAAGAAGCCTTGCGCCAGTCGCAGAAAATGGAAGCGGTCGGCCAGTTGACCGGCGGCATCGCCCACGACTTCAACAACCTGCTGACTGGGATCACCGGTTCGCTGGAACTGCTCAAGAATCGTCTCAGCCAGGGACGTTTCACTGAAATCGACCGTTACGTGGCTGCCGCTCAGGACGCCTCCAAGCGCGCCGCCTCACTGACTCATCGCCTGCTGGCGTTCTCCAGACGGCAAACCCTGGACCCAAAGCCGGTCGATATCAATCGACTCGTGGTGGGCATGGAAGAGCTGATCCGCCGCACGGTCGGGCCGCACATCACCGTGGAAGTCGTGACCTCGGTCGGGCTGTGGTCAACCTTCATCGACGCGCCGCAACTGGAAAACGCGCTGCTGAATCTGTGCATCAACGCCCGGGACGCCATGCCACGCGGCGGACGGATCACCATTGAAACCGCCAATAAATGGATTGATCAGCGCGGTTCCCAGAGCCGTGACCTTTCGCCCGGCCAGTACCTGTCGCTGTGTGTCAGCGACACCGGCACCGGGATGACGCCAGAGGTGATGAACCGCGCCTTCGATCCGTTCTTCACCACCAAGCCGCTGGGGCAGGGCACCGGCCTCGGGCTGTCGATGGTGTATGGCTTCGTGCGCCAGTCCGGCGGACAGGTGCGGATCTATTCCGAACCGGATCAGGGCACCACGATGTGCCTTTACCTGCCGCGTCATTATGTGGGTGCACCTGAAGAGGTAGAGACCGTCGAGGCGTCCGAATCGCTGAGAACCCAGAGCCTGCGAACCGTGATGATCGTCGATGACGAGCCCACGATCCGTATGCTCGTGGCCGAAGTGCTCGAAGACCAGGGCTACATTCCCATTGAGGCGGGCGAGGGTGCCTCTGCGCTCAAGGTGCTGGAATCCGACAAGCGCATCGACCTGCTGGTGACCGATGTGGGCTTGCCGGGCGGCATGAACGGCCGCCAGTTGGCCGACGCAGCACGGGTCATCCGTCCAGACCTGAAGGTGCTGTTCATCACCGGGTATGCGGAAAACGCCATCATCGGCAATGGCCATCTGGATCCGGGCATGTGGGTGCTGACCAAGCCCTTCACCATGGAGGCACTCGCCAGCCGGATCTACGAAATGATCGAGCGCGAGGACTGACTCCGCGATCTGCCGCCTTCCCGGCTCGCACGTTCCGGTCACTGTAAAATCACGGTGTCCGGAACGTTGCGCCGTTGAGAAAGACTATGAAACTCTGACGCGCCAACCTTTCGTCGCACGCGCTTGGTTCTTTCGAATCTTTCTATCCGATTGCTGCCTCTCAACCCTTGATGGTGATGATGTTCGCTAAGTCGTCGATCCGTCACTGACGGTCGTTAGCTGATTTTGCCCAAACAAAGCCATGCTTTACGCCTGAAAGGGGAGAAATCATGTTTCTTCACAATAAACGTTTGCAGTACACGGTTCGTGTCTCTGAGCCCAATCCGGGGCTAGCCAATCTATTGCTGGAGCAGTTCGGTGGTGCACAAGGCGAACTGGCCGCCGCCAGCCGCTACTTCACTCAAGCGCTGTCCGAAGATGATCCAGGCCGCAAGGATCTGCTGTTCGACATCGCGACCGAAGAACTGAGCCACCTGGAGGTGGTGGGGTCGATCATTGTCATGCTCAACAAGGGTGCCAAGGGCAAGATCGCCGAGGGCATCCAGGCCGAAGGTGAGCTGTATCGTGAGATCAACGGAGCGGGAAATGACTCGCACATCACCAGCGTGCTCTACGGCGCGGGCGCACCGCTGATCAACTCGGCCGGTGTGCCGTGGACGGCGGCCTATATCGATACCATAGGTGAGCCTACGGCCGATATGCGCTCCAACATTGCCGCCGAGGCGCGGGCCAAGATCGTCTATGAGCGCTTGATGAACGTGACCGATGATCCCGGCGTCAAGGACGCGCTCGGGTTTTTGATGACCCGTGAGATTGCCCACCAGCTCTCTTTTGAAAAAGCGCTGCACTCGATTCAGCCGAATTTCCCGCAGGGCAAGCTGCCAGGCATGCCGGAGTTCAGCCGCACATACTTCAACATGTCCAGCGGCGACGCGAGCCCGCGGGGTCCTTGGAACAGCGAAGAGTACTTTGATTATGTCGAGGAGCCCCGTCCAGCCGTCGATGGCGGAGACGGAACGGCGTCTGTCGTGCTCAGTGAGGATGATGAGGCCACGTTGATGATCATGAAGCAGAGGACGCAATCTGACCCTTCTGCAGAGGTACCGATCACAGGGGCAGAGCTGGGCTCGGGAGAGATGCCTGGCAAGCTGGGAAGTGGCAACGGTCAGGTCTGAGGAATCAGATGAGGTTCGACAAAAACTGCTGTCCTGACGCGGATGGCAGTTTTTCCATCGAAAAAATTGCGTGGCGCACGCCGATGAGTGCGCCTCAGCGGGTCGGCATCACCTGAAACTCGCCTTTGGACAAGCCTTGCACGTCATTGCCCATGCTGTCGCGCAGGCTCAGGTCGGCACCCTTGTCGGTCAGCTCCTTGAGCACTTCAGTGCGCTTGAACAGTGCCGCGTACATGGCGGCCGTCTGGCCGGCATTGTTGGTCAGGTTGGCGCCGCAATCGGCCTGCACGAGGCGTTTGGCGATGCTCAGCTCACCCTTGAAAATTGCACCCATCAGGGCGGTATTGCCACGCTTGTCCTTCGCGCACGGGTCAGCACCCGCGTCGATCAGGCGTACGACAGAATCTTCATGGCCGTGATACGCCGCGAGAATAAGGCCGGTATAGCCTTGTTCGTCCCGGACATTGAGGTCGTAATGCGCTTCGATGAAGGTGTCCAGCATCGGATTGTTGCCTTCACGCGACGCATCGAAGAACAGTGTGCGCAACTGATTGGCAGTCTGCTCGGCGGTCAGGTTCCGGGCGGGTGTGGATTGAACAGGGTCGGGTTGGGCGGGCACGGGTTGCTCGGCATGGGCAACGGCGGTCAACAGCAGCAGTCCGTAAAGAAGGGTTTTCACTGGCGTTCTCCTGGTCTGGCCTGAACCGCCCCGGCTGCAAGCGCCGGGGCGGGACATCAGGTCATCAGTCTTTGAGGCTGGCAGCCAACGATTTGACTTTGCCCAGATCACCCTTGGCCACTTCGGTTACCCGAGTGCCGTAGGTTGGATCGGCCTTGTACAGGTACGACAGCATGATGTTCTTGCTCTCGGTGTCGGTATCGGCCAGCGACTCACCGAAGCTCTGGACCAGGTCGGTCTGCTCTTTCGGGGTGTACGAACGATACAGATCACCGGCCTGCTTGAAGTTCTGCTCACGCGTGATCTTCGCCTGCTGGGTGGTGCCGCTGATTGGCAGCTGGCTGTAGCGTGCGCTGTCCACGGAAGGACGCGGTTCCAGACGGCTTGGCTCGTAATTGACGCCGCTGGTGGTGTGGCCGGCGTTCATCGCGCCATCCTGGTTGCCATTGTTGACGGCGACTTTAGGCTGGTTGACCGGCAGGCTCAGGCCGTTGGCGCCCAGGCGATACATCTGGGTGTCGGCATAAGAGAACACGCGACCTTGCAGCAGGCGGTCTTCGGACGGCTCGATGCCAGGTACCAGGTTGGCCGGGGCCATGGCGACCTGCTCGGTTTCCTGGAAGAAGTTGTCGACGTTCTTGTTCAGGACCATCTGACCGATTTTCTTCTCGGGGACGTCAGGCCAGATTTTGGTAGCGTCCAATGGATCGAAGTCGAACTTGGCCAGCTCTTCAGGCTTGAGCACCTGAATGTAGAGGTCCCATTTCGGGAAATCGCCTTTCTTGATCGCGCCGACCAGATCGTTGGTCAGGTGGCTGTAGTCCTTGGACTGGACTTTAGCGACTTCGTCAGGATCAAGGTTCTTGATGCCTTGCAGGGTTTTCCAGTGGAACTTGACGTAGTGTACTTCGCCCTTGGCGTTGACCAGTTTGTAGGCGTGCACACCGTTACCGTCCATGAAGCGGTAGCCGGCTGGCGTCCCTTCGTTGGAGTAGAGCAGGGTCAGGGTGCGGGTGGCTTCAGGCACGTGGGAGAAGAAGTCGAAACGACGCGAATCGTTGTCCAGGTTGGTGCGTGGATCAGGTTTGAAGGCATGCACCATGTCCGGGAACTTGATGGCATCGCGGATGAAGAAGGTCGGGAAGTTGTTGCCTACCAGGTCCCAGTTACCGTCTGCCGTGTAGAACTTGGTCGCGAAGCCGTGCGGGTCGCGCAGGGTTTCAGGAGAGTGGTTGCCGTGCACCACGGAAGAGAAACGTACGAAGACCGGGGTTTTTTCGCCGGACTTGAAAACGGTCGCCTTGCTCAGGTCGCTGATGTCGGCCGATGCGGTGAACTCGCCTTTCACGCCTGTACCGCGGGCATGCACGACACGCTCCGGGATGCGTTCGCGGTCGAAACGCTGCAGTTTCTGCAGCAGTTGAACGTCCTGCAGCAGCACCGGGCCCTGGGCACCTGCTGTCTGGGAGTTCTGGTTGTCCCCGACCGCCGCGCCATTGTCGCGGGTCAGGGTGTCGGCTGCGTAGGCGGCCGGAATGCTGATAAGGCCGACTGCTGTTAAACGAACCATGTTTCTGGACCAGTTTAATAACGGCATTTTGAATCCCTCATATTTTTTTAGTAGGCGGGGCCATGTTATGCGCGCGGGAGGAAAGTGAGCGATTATAAAAATCAATCGGGGTGATTGAGATAAATACTTGCGCCCGAATGGAACCGAGTGTCTGGTTGTCTTGAAAATAGTATGGGTCGTTTAAAGGATGGTGGCATTAAAGATTAATTCATGTAGTTCAGTGGCTTTATATTGAGCTGCTAATACTATAACTCCATGATATGTATGAATTTATCGAATTTTATGGTGCCACTATACGCTGCATTTAAGAGGGTGGGTTTTCAGTTAATGAAAACCAGTCGCATTGTTCATGAATAAGGATTCTTTCGTTAAACTTTAAGTTTTAGAACGAGCGTCCCAGAGTAATGAGCGTTTATTGTTTGGAGTGGTGGCTCATTGATGTTGGTTTTTCATGTGCGCAGCGCGCACTAAGAAATAAGCTGTAACAGTTCTGTCGGTAATAACTAAATCAGATGTTGGCGCGGAAACTCCGATTGAAGCTCGTTGGTTCGGCTCATGACACCCTGGCGGGTTATCATGTCGCGCCACCTGCCTCAGGCAAGCCTCATCCTCGGAGCCAGACGTTCAATGTCCACTGTCATGCTGTTGCAAAGCCCGCCGCCGGAATTCATTCGAAGCCAGATTCAGCAGATGGTCGTCGATTACGTCACCGACATCAGTCTGGTTGCCATCTCGCCAAGCAATCCGCTGTACAACCTCTATCAGTACGGGGTCGGTTACGAGGTGCATCTTTACCTCAATGCAATGGATGGCTCCGGCAGCATGGCCGTCGAACTGATCGTGGCACTGGATGACGAGGACCCGGAAACGGTACTGGGTTTTCTGTTGTATCTGCCGGTGCAGGGCGATCCGGACGCGTGCGCGGTGGCCTACATGGCGGTTCGGGAAAGCCACCGAGGGCAGGGCATCGCGCGCTCGATGCTGGAGAAGATGGTTGGCCGATACCCGCATGCAGAGTTGTACTGCGTGGTCGACAAGGTGCCGTATTTCGAGTCGCTGGGCTTTCAGGTATTGGGCGCGCGCGGTCCGCACGTGATCATGAACACCCGTGATCACGGCACCGAAGGGTTGCTCGCAGTGATGGACATTGCGCCGATCTATAGCTCAGTAGAAGTGCGGCAGATTCACGCCTACCTGCTCAAACAGCACGGAGACAAGGCGATGGCTGATGCCGAGAAAGAACGGGACCGACGCCTTGACCGGATGACGCAGGAGGCGAAGGCCTTTGTCGAGCAGCATCGAGGACAGCATGGGACACAGCAGCCGATTCTGCTTCACTGACCCCTGGCCTTGAGTGTTTCGAGGCGTTCTAAAGAATGTTCCGCAGCATCTTATGCTGATGTGTAATTAATTTTTTTGGGTGTTGAACGTTTGCGAGATGAGTGAAGTCACTATGACATCATTGCTGAGTGCTAAATCATTTCAGCTTAGCCGTCATCCCTCATCTCGCAACGGTCCACCCTATGAATATCCTGCGTCAGTTCAAGTTTTCGACCAAGCTTCTCTCTGCGTTCATCATCTGTGCGCTTATTACACTGGCTGTGGGTGGGTTGGGCATGGCGGGTGTGACCCGTCTGGGCAATGCGCTGGAACAGACGTTTTCCAACAACCTCGTTTCCGTTGGCAATACAAACGAAACGCTGACCAGCATGACTGCCCATAACCGTGGCTTGTATCGCCTGCTGGATGCTCAGGACGGTGGCGTATCGGAAACCGATAAGGAGCGTGTTCGCCAGGCTTTGGCCGATGATCTGGCTCGTGCCCAGAAGGTGTTTGCCACTTACCGCGCGACGCCGCTTGAAGACGACGAGCGTGTCGCAGGTGATCAGCTTGAGCAGATGTTGCCTGCCTACATTGCCGGTTCTCAGCAAGTGGTCGAGATGATGAGGGCCGGTGATCTGCAGAACGCCAGGACCCGCCTCAACGCCCTGTCCACCGAAGGGTTTGTGAAAATTCGCGCTTATCTGCGCACCATCATCGATTCCAACAACCGCCAGATCAAGGAAGGCGCTGTAGCGGCTGCGGAGCTGAGAAACAAGTCTGTGATGATGCTGGAAGTCGGCGTCGTAATCGCGTTCATCGTGGCGATTCTGCTGGGCATCTTTATCACCCGCATGATCACTCGTCCGCTGGCAGTTGCCGTGGTCAGCGCCCAACGCATCGCTGGCGGTGACCTGACCCAGCCGATCGTCTCCACCAGTAGTGATGAAGCCGGGCTGTTGCTCGATGCCCTGTCGAATATGCAGGACGGTTTGAAAAGCACCATTCAACAGATTGCCAGTGCTTCCGATCAATTGGCCTCGGCGGCGGAAGAACTGAGTGCTGTGACCAACGAGAGTACTCGTGGGCTGACTCGTCAGAACGATGAAATCCAGCAGGCGGCGACTGCCGTCAATCAGATGACGGCCGCCGTTGAAGAAGTGGCGCGCAACGCTGTGTCGACTTCTGAAGCCTCGAAGACCGCAACCGAAGATGCTGTGGATGGTCGCGGACAGGTGGATCACACCGTCAAGGGCATCACCACCATGGTGCATGAGATCACCGAGTCGACCGAGGCGGTTTCCGAGCTGGCCGGGCATGTGCGCGAGATCAGCAAGGTGCTGGACGTGATCCGCAGCATTGCCGAACAGACAAACCTGCTGGCACTCAATGCGGCCATCGAAGCGGCACGAGCGGGTGAACAGGGGCGCGGTTTTGCGGTGGTGGCCGACGAGGTGCGCGCACTGGCTCATCGCACCCAGGCGTCGACTGTGGAAATCGAAGGCATGATCAGCACCGTACAGTCGGGTGCCGACGGCGCCGTGGCAGCCATGGGCAAGAGCCTGTCGCTGGCCACCCATACTCAGGAACAGGCCCTGCGCGCCGGTTCTGCGCTGGAGAAGATCACTCAGGGTGTCGCGACCATCAACGAGCGCAATCTGGTGATCGCCTCGGCGTCGGAAGAACAGGCTCAGGTGGCCCGCGAAGTGGACCGCAACCTGCTGAACATTCAGGACCTCTCGACCCAGAGCGCGGCCGGTGCCGACCAGACCAATGCATCGAGTCAGGAGCTGTCACGTCTGGCGACGTCCTTCAATGGCATGGTGGCGAAGTTCAAGCTCTGATGGGGGAGGCACCACCCGACTTCAACGTAGCGCTGTGGCGCACCAGACACCGGATTGTGGGAGGCGGCTTGCCGGCGATGGCGTCATCCCGATCACCGACAAGGCGACTGGAGAAACGCATCGCCGGTAAGCCGCCTCCCGCAGTTGGATCTCTGTGCAAGAACACCATCTTCCCAGCCGCTACGGTTCTCTGCCTGTCCGATCGCAATAATCCCGGCACCGTCCGCAAAAAGCAGTTGCATCTCACTGGGTCAGGTCGCGCATGATAGGCGCTCTCAATCCGTCGGAGATTTTCATGGGGTCCATCACGTCCGTCCTGCGCGTAGCGATACTGTCACTCGGGGTGCTTGTCGCCCAGTCGGCTCTGGCCTCTGACGAGACGCAACTGATCGACTCGCTCAATGCCTGGCGCGGTCAGGTGCAGCGCTGCGGTGATCAGGTGTCCATGGAGCTGCCGCCGCTGGTCAGTGACCCGCGTCTGATCCTGCCTGCCAGCGGCGGGGTTGACCTGCAACAGGCACTGTCGCGTGCGTCCTATCCGATGGTCACTGTGCAGGCCATCAGCCTTTCCGGGCCGCGTGATGCGGCGTCGGCGCTGAAGGCCGTGCAGGAAAGCTTCTGCAAGGTTGTGCTCGATCCGCAGTTCATCGATATCGGCGTGAGCCGCGAAGGGCAGGATTGGCGCATTGTGCTGGCGCGCTCGCTGGTCGCGGCGCGTCTGGGAGACTGGCAGGCCGAAGGTCAGAAGGTTCTGGAGATGATCAACGTCGCTCGCACTACGCCACGCCAATGCGGGACCCAAGCATTTCCCGCCACCACTCCGCTGGCCTGGAACGCCACGCTGGGCACGGCGGCTCAGGCTCATTCCCAGTCCATGGCCAACAACAATTTCTTCGATCACAAGGACCGGGAAGGGCGCACGCCCGGTGATCGGGCGGAGCTGGCTGGCTACATCGGTCAGCAGGTGGGCGAAAACATCGCTGCCGGTCAGGACACCGCACGCAAGGTGGTGGATGGCTGGCTGGCCAGTCCCGGGCACTGCGCGAACCTGATGAATGCCGGATTCCGTGAACTGGGAGCGGCTTACGCCACTGATCCCAAAAGCGATGCAGGCATCTACTGGACCGCAATGTTCGGCACGCAGCAGTGAATGCCTTCACTCACTGCGTGCGTGTAGCTGACGTTTAGAAGCGGAACGCCTGACGGCCGATCAGCAGCCATTGGCCGTTCTGCTTTTGCCAGATCTGGAAGTTCTCGATTTCGGTCGGCACCACCTTTCCACTGTTCACGGCCTGTGCCGAGAAGTGGTTGCGCACCAGCGCGACATCGCCAGACATGGTGATCTTCTGGTTGAGCATCTTCAGGTCATTGAAGGCACTCTTGCCGGTTTCAATGTCGGCAATGAACGCCTGCTTGTCCTGAATGTTGCCGCTGGAATGCCCGTAGGTGAGGTTGTCGGCGGTCAGCGCCTGAAGCTGCGCTATGTCCTTGTGCCACATGGCCTGGGTCAGCTTGTCCACCGCCTGTGCCACATCAGCCTCATCCGACGGCGCGGCGACGACGTAGCCAGTAAACAGGCAGACAAACCCTACGAGCAGTTTGAGCTTTCTCATGTGCATTCCTTTTTATTGTCATTGTTGGGTGACCAGAACGTGCGCTCGGCATGACCTGATAGACAGCATATTCGTCTGTCGTCATACAACTTAGACGAGGGCCGTATTTCTGACAAGTAAAGGCTGCTTGCAGACTGAACGATGAGCGGGAAGAGGCTGGAGCGAGGGGATAGGCCGGGAACCAGGTTCCCGGCCAAAGGGGCTCAGATGACGCGGAACTGTTTGGTCAGGCGGCTGAGGTCAGCGGCCAGCTTGGTCAGCTCAGCCGTGGCGATGGCGGTCTGGCTGGAGCCCTCGGAGGTCTGGCTGGACAGGTCGCGAATGCTGACCAGACTGCGGTCCACTTCACGCGCCACTTGAGCCTGTTGCTCGGCCGCGGTGGCGATCATCAGGTTGCGTTCGTTGATCTGGCTGATGGAATCAGTGATGTCGAGCAGCGCCTTGCCTGCGCCATTGGCCATGTCCAGGGTCTTCTGAGCCTGGAAGCTGGTCTGCTCCATGGCGGTCACCGCATTACCGGTGCCGGATTGAATCGAACTGACCATCTGCTCGATCTCCCGGGTCGACTGCTGGGTGCGGTGAGCAAGCGCGCGCACTTCATCCGCAACCACCGCAAAGCCTCGACCGGCCTCACCGGCGCGCGCGGCTTCGATAGCCGCGTTGAGCGCCAGCAGGTTGGTCTGCTCGGCGATTGCACGGATCACGTCCAGCACTTTACTGATGTCGGTCGCCATGACTGCCAGGCCCTGGACTTCTGTCGAGGTAACCTGAACCTTGGACACCATCAGGTTGATCGCCGAAACCGTCTCATCGACCTGAGCACGTCCGGCCATGGCTGCGGTGCTGGATTGCGATGTCACTTGCGAGGCAGAGGCCGCGTTGCTGGCCACTTCCTCGACCGCAGCACTCATCTCGTTGACCGCCGTTGCAGCCATTTCGATTTCATTGCTCTGACGCAGGATGGTGCGCGATGCATCCTCGGTCACGGCATGCATTTCTTCGGAGGTGGCCGCCAGTTGAGTCGACGAGTCGCCGATCAGGGTCAGCGCACTGCGCAGATTGGTCTGCATGGTCGCCAGTGCGGCGATGAGCTTGGCCGCTTCGTCGCTGCCTTCGACCGTGATGTTCTTGCTCAGGTCGTTGGCGGCGATGCGTTCGGCGATTTTCAGGGATTCGCCAATGGGGCCGGTCAGGCTGCGGGTATAGAGCCAGGCAAGAAACAATGTGGTAGCAACGCCCACGGCGATGAATATGCCGACCAGCCACAGGGTCTGGCTGTAAGCCGATTCAGCAGTGTCGCCGGCTCTCTCGGCTTTTTTGTCGTTGATGCCAATCAGGTTCTTGAGCGAGGCTTCAACCTGATCCGCAGCACTTTTCATCTCGTTATTCGATATGGCGACAGCGGTGTCCAGGTCACCGGCAGCGACAGAGGCCAGATAACGGTCCTGATTGACCTGGTAGTCGGCATTGGCCTTGTTGAGCGCGTCGAATGCTTCGCGCCCTTGTGGCGTCACGATCAGTTTGCTCAGCGAGTTCGAATAGTCGGCGATCAGGACTCGCGCCTGTTTGATGTCGCTCAAGGCCTTGGTCTTGCGATCCTGCGGCTCCAGCGGATTGCGCAGGCGGGCGTTGTTGCCCCGGATACCGACAAATTCACGGTCCAGCATACCGAGCAGTTTCACGCTGGGCAGCACGTTGGTTTCGATGAATTTTTCCGCTTCGTTGAGAATCGCGGCTTGTCGCAACGAGAGCAGTCCCAGGGCGACAATCATGAGGCAGAACAAACCGAAGCATAAAGCCGAGCGAGGTGCGAGGTTGAGTTTGCGCAAAAACATGTGCCTTCTCCATGGGTGATTAGAAAGCCTATCGCCTGCATGGAGCTTTTCTTGATGACAAGTGCAATATAAAGCGCCCCGCGCATCGGTAAAGCCCAGTGGCTGGAGATGCGCGGTCTCTGAAAAAGATCGCCTGAAGCGTCAGGCAGAGGGGCAATCAGTTATACGTGGCGGGCAGCTCAGCGTTGGCCCATGCCCAGCAGGAAGGTTTCCACCGCCCGATCTACCATCGTGCGAATTTGCTCGCAGCTCAGTGACTGCGGGCTTTGCTGATAGAGTCGGATTTCGGTTTCCGCGGTCAGCAGTGAAGTCAGTTGAAGCGCTGCAAGATCAGGGTCGATTTTGCGAAGTTGTCCGTTCTGCATGGCCTGGGCCATTAGAGTGGAGATGGTTTGCATGCATTGGCGTGGCCCGGATTCATAGAACATCATGCCGATTTCCGAGCGACCCGACTCGGCGACCACCATGCGATACACGTCCAGCGCTGTGTTGTCGTTGATCAGCATTGCCAGCATTCGCTCGCCAAAACGGCTGAGCAATCCCCTGAGGTCAAGAGCCTTTTCGCTGTAGGTCGCAAGTTCTGATACTGCCTCTGCCAGGTGAGCCGTGGCATGTCGATTCACAACGGCGATGAAGAGATCTTCTTTTGATGGGAAGTAGCTGTAGATCGTTGCCTTGGAACCGCCCATTCGCTTGGTGACTTCGTTCATCGACGTGCGCTCGTAGCCCATTTCGAGGAAAACGCTGGCTGCCGCATCAATGATGGCTTCACGGCGAGCTTCGGTACGCACCTTCATTTAAATCCTCAATCCTTCAGGGAATCTTCGTTTGCCTGTGTAACGCAAATTAACATGGACTAAAACTGAACCGTTCGGTACGATTTATTTCGTCTCCGTGGAGCTTACTGGAAACGAAGCCTCAAATAAACGCCGCCGCATCGATGCCGAGCCGGCAGATGCCTGAGCCCCAAAGCTTCTGGCCCCGACTACCGTGTTGACCGAATCGTGGAGTGAGCAGACCTGTGAACATCATCGACTTCAAGAAGCCTCGCAACCCATCCGTTCGTGAAGTGGCGATTGCCAGGGCACCGTTGCTGGAGAAAGTCCTGTCGATCACGTTGAAGACGGATGCGCCTACGCTCATGGGAATCTGCAGCGATGGCCTGCGCAGCAACAGCTCCATCATCGGCGGCGAGTTCGAAGGTGAAAGCATTCGGGGTTCGGTGCTGCCAGGCGGCAGTGATTTCTTTGTCGAGCTGTCGAGCGAACTTGCCTTTTTCAACGCACGCTTCACGTTGCGAACCCGGACGGGCGAGTTGATCAATGTCGAGAACAAAGGGGTTCTTGTCATGGACGAAGTCGGGCAGGACCAGCTTCAGAACGGGGTATGGCCCATTTCCGACGGGCACTATCAATGCACCTGCACACCGCAGTTTCAGGTGCCACTGGGGCCAAACGACTGGCTGGAGAAAAGCGTGTTCATCGGCAAGGTCGACTATCTGTTCTATAACGAGAAGGTGATGAACATCTACCGGATCAAGTACTGAACAGTCCCGCGTATCGGGTGCGTCTCACAAGGCACCCTTGATCACCGACGCATTCTTATAGACAAGTCTGGACGCCAAAAAGGAAATACCTGACTGGCGGAATACCCTGAGGGCGGCGGGCAAGCCGCCAGCCTCAGTCCCTTGGTTGCAGCAAGACCCCTTCACCTTTCTCCGTCCTGCGCCGTCTCTTTGCCGTAGAAGAGCAGGCACGCTCGAAACAAATTGGTTACAATTCCGGCCGAGATAGCACAGTGCTATCTCTGCTTGCATGCCATGGACCGGCTACGCCCGTGGCATGCCATCAATATTTGCTTCGGGTGCCGTCTGGTGCGACACCTTCAAGGACGTTAAATGAACAAGCTGCAGTACGCCGCCATCGCACTGATGGGGTTGGTGTTGACCGGGTGTGTCTCCTTCGTGCCCGCAGGGCCCATTGGTCTTCCGGTCAAGGCTGTCGAGAATACGTTGCCGGTCGGGGCAATGATCAAGGATGTGAAGATCACTGACCCGGCCATCGATGAACTTCAGAAGCGAAACATCAGTTCGCAGCTCACGGCGCAGATCGGCGCTCACGTCGAGCGTGGCGAGTATTTCCAGAAGATGATCGTTTTCCCGGCGAAGCTGGGCGAAAAGGATGTCGAGCTGGCGTTCAATTTCACCTCCCTCAAAGGCAAGCGCACGCCACACCCGGCGTATTTCCCCGGCGCTCTGTTGACGCTGACGATCTGGATCTGGGTCAACGGTCCGATCTACGTCGATACCTATGACCTGGCGGCGGAACTGCGTATCAACGACAGCCATGGCAAGCAATTGGCGCTTTCGCAAAAGACGTTCAAGCGCGACGTGAACACCGGGCTCTGGGACCGCGATTATTTCAACCCTTCGATGGGTGCCAATCAACTGACTGAACTGGTTGAAACGCTGCTTGTAGATGCCACCGGCCAATTGCCTCGTTGAAAGGGATATTTCGAATGAACAAGTTTTTGATGCTGTTGGCTGTGCTGTTTTCACTGTCGTTGCAAGGTTGCATGACCTATTCACACCATGAGTTGGCGCAGGCATCGCAATGGCCTCCTGCAACATCGACCAAGGTCAAACCAGCGGCCTATCTCAAGGTGCAGGCCGAATATGCGTTGAACGAAGATCGCGCCAATAGCGGCACCAACATCGCAGCGCTGGAAAAGCTGTTGAAAGAAGAGCTGCAGGGCAGTCAGCGTTTCAGCAAAGTGAGCGTCGAGCGTGAGCCCTCCGATCTCTACGTCACGGCAACCTTGCGCAATCACGAAGAGGGCAGCCTCGGCCTGGCATTCCTGACCGGCTTCACGTTTTTCCTGATCCCCAACAAGGTCGACAACACCCTGTCGCTGGAACTGACCTTCCGCGATGGCGAGGGCAAGAAACTGGGTCAGGTCAGCAAGCAGGAAAAACTCACCACCTGGATGCACCTGGTGCTGATCTTTGCCCTGCCGTTCAACGAGTCGAGTGACAAGGTCATCAGGGAACTGGCGCGCAGTGCGCTTGAAGACGCAGCAGGTAAAGGCCTTATCTGAGCAAGCTGAAGGGCTGGAACTGTTCCAGCCCCTTCAACATCAGAAGGTGACGCTGGCGCTGAGCCTCGCGGTGCGCGGTTCACCCACGTTGACCTGCAACTGGCTGCCGGTGCTGGACGGGTAATACTGCCTGTCGAACAGGTTGTCCACGTTCAACTGCAGGCGGGTCTTGTAACCGGCCATTGGCACATCCCAGCGCAGAAAAGCATCGGCCACGGTGTAGCTGCTCATGTAGAACGAGTTGGCGTCATCCCCGGCGCGCTCACCTACGTAACGTGCGCCGCCACCGGCATGCCAGTCGCCCAGACCCGAAGGCACCTGCAGGTGATGCGTGAGGTACAGGCTTGCGGTGTGCTTTGGTGCCTGGCTCAGACGATTGCCTTCGTTGCTCGGGTCATCCAGCACTTCGGTATGGGTGTAAGCGTAGGTGCCGATCATGTCCCAGCGCTCGGCGATGCGACCGGTCACATCCAGCTCCACGCCTCTTGAACCGACCTTGCCGGCCGCCTCGCTGACACCCGTTACGCCGGTCGGCGTAACGACGTTCTTCTTCTCGATGTCGAACACCGCCATGTTGAAGTCCAGGCCTGGCGCGAGCGCATATTTGGCCCCGACTTCGTAGCTGCGACCTTCTTCCGGATCGAAGGTGGTGCCGTCGTCGTTCACGTCTTCATTGGGCACGAACGAGCGGCTGTAGTTGCCGTACAGCGACAGGTCTTCGTTGACCTTGAACACCAGCCCGGCCATGGGCAGGAACACGTCATCATTCTTGTCCAGATTCACCACCCGGCTGGCACCGAGGCCTTGGGCGGTGTATTGGTCGTAATGCTGATAGCGTCCGCCAAGCACCAGAATCCAGCGGTCATTCAGGTGCCAGTTGTCTTTCACATAGAGCGAAGACGAGGTCAGCTGATTGCTCAGGTTGCTGGTCGGCTGGCTGACCACGCTCGGTTCAGCGAGGCTGCCGTACACCGGATTGAAAATGTTGAAACCGTTCTGTGCAGCGTTGCGGTACGTCTTGCCACGAAACTTGTCAGAGTCTTCCTGCTCGGCACCGATCAGCAGGTCATGCTCCTGACCCAGAAATTGCTGCTTGCCGATGAAATCCCAGCTGGCATAACGCGTTTCATAATCGTAATGCCCGCCGTTGGCCTGACGGCGCAGTACGCCGTTGCCGGACAAGGTGCTGGGCTGCGCGATGGAAAGGCTGTAACGGTCATTGTTCCAGCCATAGGTCAGGCGGGTCTTCCAGTCATCGCTGAGCTGGTATTCAAAACGCGCAGTTGCGGTTTCGCTGATGCCGACGGTGTTGGCCCATTTCTCGTCCAGGCGCTTGTTGTAGCTGATATCGGAAGGATGGCCGCCGCTGAATACGGTGCCGCGGTCGAACGGGCTGACGTAATCGTTGTACTCGTAGGCCAGCGTGAGGCTGGCGCGCTCGCCGGTCCATGAGAGGGAAGGGGCAATCAGTGTGTGCTGATCAACGCCGTAGTTGCGCCAGTAATCTTCGCTCTGACGTTCGGCAACCAGACGATAGGCCAGACCGCTGTCGCCCAGCGGGCCGGTGGTGTCCACGCCAAAACTGCCGCCACCTTCGCTGAACGCCGACCCGCTCAACGTTGTGCTTTGCACGTACTGCGGCTGTTTGCTGATCACGTTGATCACGCCGCCCGGTTCCATCGCGCCGTACAGCAGTGAAGCCGGGCCTTTGAGCACTTCGACCCGGTCAGTGGTCGCACTGAAGTTCTTCGACACCACCGAGCGCACGCCATCACGCAGGATCGAGCCATCGTCATTGGTCCCGAAGCCGCGCTTGACCAGCGAGTCCTTGGTGTTGCCCAGCGTGTTGCCCTGACTGACGCCACTGACGAACTTCATGGCGTCGTCCAGCGAACGCACGTTGTAATCGGCAATGGTCTGAGGTGTCACCACATTGACCGACTGCGCTTCTTCCTTGAGCGGCACGTCACTCTTGCTGGCGGTACTGGCGCTGCTTGCGCTGTAGCCTTCCTCGCTCTGGGTGGCGGCCGATACTTGCGTCGCGGGCAGTGTTGCTGCGCCTGCGGCATGTGCCGTACCGCCAGACCATACGGCCAGGGAAATTGCGGACAGCAAAAAGGGACCGGGGCGGCGAGGGCGATGGAAGGTGTTCAAAGGAAGTGCTCTGTCAGGACGTTAATAGCAATAATTGTAATTTGATATTAATTCTCATGTAAATGAGGGAATTGTCTTACTGACTTTGTATTGAACTCCTACCCGTTTGTGTCGGGATCGAAAGGGATCCGCTTGCCCATGCTGATCAGGGGTTCCTGAACGTACCCCAGCGACTCATAGAAAGCCTGCACCCCTTCATTGCTGGTACGAATCTGCAGATTGATCTTGAGGCAGCCAAGCTCGATCAACGCCTGTTCTGCATGCCTGATCAAGGCAGTTCCCAGCCCGCGTCCACGCTGAGCGGGATCGACCGCAACCGAGTAGAGCCAGCCCCGGTGGCCGTCATAACCCGCCAGCAGCGTGCCAGCCAGACGGCCTTCAATGATGACCACAAAGAACAGTCGGTCTTGCGCAGCCAGCTTCATGTCGATCGACAGATCCGGGCGGTTGTGCGGTGCGTCGTCGTTGAATACGGCTGTCCACAGGTCGATGACCGCCTGGCGGTGCTGGTCGTTCGAGTACTCGATAACGTGATGCATGGCGCAGTTCTTGAAGAGGGAACGCCGACGCTAATGCCTGCCGCCACCGCTGTCTATTCGGGACGTTATCTGTGCAGGTATTTTTTCGGGGCTTCAGCCTGCGTGTTTCTGCATGTCGCCCTTTTTGCTGACCTGAGGCAATGACGGGGGCGTTTTCAGTAACGTCTGTATGGCTTGGCTGTACGCCTTGCTGCCCAGCCGCATGCTGTTGTTGTGCGTGCCGCCGGGCACCAGCAGCAGGTTCTTCGGCTCCCGGGCGGCCTCGAACAATTCTTCGCTGAAACGGGCGGGGACGTAGCGGTCATCGGTGCCATGCACGATCAATACGGGCATGTGAATGTCGGCGATCTTGTCGACTGAATCGAATTTCTGCGACAACAGCCAGCGCACCGGCAGCGAGGTGTTGGCGATTGCGGTGGCGACGTCAGCCAGATTGGTGAAGGTGGACTCGATGATCAGGCCGCGTGCTGCCACTGGCGTCTCGTCCTTCTCTGCTTCACGACCCAGTTCCGCAGCCAGGTCCACGGCGACCGCTCCGCCGAGTGAATGACCATAGATCACCCGACGTTGCGGGTCCGGCTGCAGTTGCTTGAGGCGTTCCCAGGCAATACGTGCATCCTCATAGACGGTCTTTTCGGAGGGCAGTTGGCCCATGCTCTGGCCGAAGCCCCGGTAATCAATGGCCAGAATTGAAAACCCCAGCGCCCTGAGCTGTTCGATGCGAAACAACTGGCCCGTCAGGTTCCAGCGTGAGCCGTGCAGATACAGCACTGCCGGTGCGTCCTTGCGTGGCGCAGGCCACCACCATGCATGAATGTTCTGCGAGGTGCCGAAATCGGCAGCCTTGAGATCCAGCTCCTGAACATCGGAGGGCAGGCCGCTGTACCAGCTGGCGGTGCCCGGCTCTATGCGGAACACCAGTTCGCGCTCCTTATGCTCCAGCACCGCGCAGCCGACCGGCAGCCCGACGATGATCGCGATCATGCATAACCATCTGAAAGGCCGTGCCTTGAAACGGTTGAGGGAGAAAGAGAGCATGAGGAATGTGTTCCGGTAAACAAAATGAAATAAATGCCGTTTCCGTTCAGGGGTTGCAATAGCCGGAGGGAAATATCGGTTACAGGATATTGCGCCGTTGGCCGGTTGATCGAGAAGGGCCGTGCCATGGTGTTCGCCCTGAGTGGCGTGACGATCTTGCAAGGCGTATCCCCTCGGCGCGATCGGCTGACAGCGACAGATCACCTCACGATCCTGAACGCCTCGTTATTCAGAGACTTGCGTCAGCCAGCTTCAGGGCGACGCAACAATCAGGCGTTTTTAGTCCGGTTTGGTATTGAATTAGCCCTTTTTGATAGCCCCGGATTATGCTGTAGGCGCAAGGGCGCTGTATTTCTGTCGCCTGGAGGCGCCGAAATCACAGTTTCATGGCTAACCTGCTCTGTAGGTTCTTCAATTTCTTCAAGAGGTTACCGCTCAATGTTTCTACATCGCCCCCTGGAAGAAAAAGACATTCCGATCGTCTGCGAGCTGCCCCAGAATGCCGACGAGCTGTTCTACATGTTCCCCCGGGCCACCTATCCCTTCACGCCGGCCCAGTTGGTGGACGCGCTGGAGACCCGCTACGACTCCACCGTGATCGAAATGGATGGCGAAGTGGTGGGTTACGCCAACTTCTCACGCTGTGATTTTCGCGACCGCTGTGCGCTGGGCAACGTAATCATCGCCCCCAAGGCCAGGGCAAGAGGGGTGGGACGCTACATGATCAGTTGCATGATGGACATTGCCTTCGACAAGCACGAAGCCACCGAGCTCATCGCATCCTGCTACAACCATAACGTTCCGGGCCTGCTGTTCTATCCGCGCATGGGGTTCCGTCCTTATGCCATCGAAGAGCGACGTGACAAGCAAGGTGCACGGGTTGCGGTGATCCATTTCCGTCTGCCCCGATCCGTGGAATGACGCCTGATACTGATCGTGCCCATCGCTGCGTGGGCATGCATCCCGTGAAGCTCTGCGTCACAAATGGCACAGACTGTGGATTCAGTGAGCCGAGCGCATGACGTGGATAACGCTGGATTGTCCACGCATCTGCGCCACATTCAAGAGCGGACGCGGAGCGTCCTGGGAGGCATTCCCACGCGGAGCGTAGGAACGATCAGCTTGATCTCAAGCACGCCGATCATGCCCATGCTTGTGCTCAGCGTTATACCCGAGTCTTGCCGCCTCCCACGGGGTATGCATTCAGTCAGTCACGTTCGTTTGGCCCCGTTTTGCGCGTCTTCCGGACTTGTGTATAACGATGAGCGCAGAGTGGGGAACGATCATCAAGTCCGGCTCGACACTGATCGTGCCCATCCACGGTCAGAAAAGCGTACTTGCGGTGTTTCATGAGTGAACAGCCATAACCGATTTCCTGACCGTTCGTCACTCCGGGATCATGTCAAAGACTGCGCAATATCCCTTTAATGACGCAGATCATGTCTTTCGCCGCTTGAACGCCTACAGTGAATCGTTTTTTCTAACTTTAGTTACAAATAAACACATTTGTCGCGGCAAGGTGTGATCTACGCTGCACATTGCCGAGTCGATAGAGGCTGGCGTATAAAGAGTGTCAAGGATCAAGTAAGTGGCGACAATTAATTGGCAGGCAAGGGTGTGCCTGGTTTCGGTTAATTGATTATAAATAGCGGCAGTAATCTGCTGGAGTCCGGCAGCGCTTACACAATAAGGAGATAGAAAGATGATCGCGAGTGGACTGTCTACTCTGGAACTGCGCAGTATCGTCGAAAGTGCATTTTTACCGTTGCGTTGTACCTGTACGATTGCACCGGATTATTCCATGACGGTGCAGGTCAATGACCCGGATTCAGGACGGGTTGAATTGCTGGTGACCGGTATCTCTGCGCACAGGTTGAAAAGCCTTCGCGACATATCGAATCTTGTCTCGGAACTGCGCAGCGAGTTGCGTGACGAGCCCAACCACCATGGTATCCGGCAGAAGCAATACCGTACGGCCTGATCACACCTGCGTTGGCGTGGCGTGTTCCTTGCCGCTGTCCGGTTCCGATCTGCTCAGGTCGGGCCATCCTCCTCTTGAAGCGCAGGACGACCTCATCCGGGTTCGTCCTGCTTCACGTCTCTGTTCATTTCATGCGGCCCGCACGGTCCCTTTCAGTCAATATGTCGGCGCTGGGTTTTTGTAAGTTTTACAGGACGTCATCAAGAAAATAAAAGTCGTTCACTGCGCCTTTCCGAGCGCTGTCCTGGATGTTTTTATCGGACGGAACTATGCGGTCTTTTAAAATCAGGTACTTGCGGCGGGTGAGGCTGTGTCGGATTCTGCAGTGACTTATTTGACACTTCGTGGTTTCTTTGCAACTATGATTTTAATCCGCCCGCTTCGTTGTGCTTAAACCCTCCTGATTAACGCCTCGTGTTTAAACCTCGTTCGAAGGTTTGGCGGTAGCGTGGCGCGCTGTTTTTCCAGCGGTTCCGGTGTCGAGTGGACGGCGGTCCCGATCAGTGCATGTAACAGCTCATTTTTATTGATAAAACAGCGGAGCCTTTAGCCGGGTTCTGGTGATGCTGCGCGTGCGCTGTTTTTTATTGTGTTGTGGGGTTCTCTTTTTAAAGTGTGCATGGACGCTGGTTTGTAGTGCTCGCCAGGTATTCGATCATCCAGAACTTCTGGAATGCACCAACGTTTGGCTATGACGATGGAGCATCATCATGTTTGAAAAATCCTTGGAAACAGTCTGTGGGTGTGTCGTTGGCGGGGCGGGGCTTGCCGGTATGGGGTTTCTGTTCAATGCCTTGAAAAGCGGCACGCTGGCGGAGATTGCCGCAAGTGGAATGATGGTCATCGATGCCAGCGACAGACCGGGTACCGGTGCGCTGGAACAATACCGGATCACTGCCAATTCGGTGGGAGACGTCTTCATCGATTGCCTGCGTGACCCGGCCCTGCGCGAGATTTTCGAGCCATTGGAATACTCACCGGCCTATTGGCGTATTCGTGGCCAGGCCCAAAGTGCGCCTCAGTTGTCGGATGTGGGGCAACTGATGGTCGAAGCCTCGCGACTGCTGCTGGAACACTTGATGCGCTGCTACGGGGTGAAGGTCTGGCATGGCACGACCATCACCGAAGTGATCAGCGAGGATGACGAGTTTTGCCTCAAGGTAGAGACGGAAGGCTGCGCCAGACTCGTGCGCTGCCAGACGCTCGTGCTCAACCTCGGCGGGCGTCAGGATCCGCAGCACCTGATCGACAGTCTTGCGCAACAGGGGCTTTCACTGTCACCGGCCACCAATATCCAGAGTGCCGACCGGCTGCTGCGCATGAATGCGGTTCAGCTGCGCGAAGTGTTTGCGCTGGCGCTGGCCAGCGGTAGCCGTATCACTGTTGTCGGCGGTTCGCACAGTGCCTTTTCCATGCTGGAGAACCTCGCCGATGCTCTGGAGTTCGCAGGGCTGGAAGAGCTGACGCTGATCCATCGAACCCGGATCAGGCTGTTTTACGAAAGTGCCGAGCAGGCAGAAGCTGCGGGCTATGTGTTCGACTCTCAGCTGGATGTGTGCCCGGTTTCCGGACGTGTCAATCGCTCCGGCGGGCTGCGTTACCGGGCATTGGACATCGGTCGAGAGGCGCTGAACAACGGCCGCATCGGTAAAACAGGCGTGCGTGTGCAGCTGTTGCAGACCAGAGACGGTCCCGTCGGGGCTTTCGAAAGAGCCAGGCGTGCACTGGCCGAGTCCAGTGTTGTGGTGCAGTGTTCCGGCTATCAGCCGCAACTGCCCGAGATGCGTTACGGCGACGGCAGTCTGATCACCTTGCGCGAGACCAAGGGTGGCCTGGACTCTGATCAGGCGGGCTGCCCGATGGATCAGAACGGGCGGCGGTTGAAGGGGCTTTACCTGTTTGGTCTGGGTGCCGGGCTGGGGGCTGATCCTCAGCTGGGCAGCGAGCCTTCGTTCGACGGCCGAATCTATGGTGTCTGGCAGTTTCATCATGATGCCAGTCGTGTGGTGATTCAGGCCGTCACGGCGCGATTGCAACAAAAGGCCTCTGCCGTCGATACTTCATGTCTGGCCGGGTTCCTGCAGCTGGAACCGCGTTTTCAGGCCTGATGGCAGGCGGGGTGTGGGGCAATGTCCCTGAACCAGGGTGCTCGAACGCCGCCAGCGTTCTGTAGAACAGCACAACCAGGAGATCCAGGGCCATGCGTATCTTGATCGTTGGGGCAGGGGCCGTCGGTGGCTATTTCGGTGGCCGACTGTTGGAGGCCGGGCGTCAGGTGTCCTTTCTGGTCCGGCCGGGCCGGGCGGAAGAGCTGGATCGTGACGGACTTGTGGTGCGAAGTCCGCAGGGAAACTTTCAGTACCCGTCGCCTCCTTACGTGCTTGCCAACCGGCTTGCCGACCCTTTCGACCTGATCCTGCTCAGTTGCAAGGCTTTCGATCTGGACGCCGCAATGGACGCCTTCGAGCCTGCAGTGGGGCCGGAGACGTTGATCCTTTCGCTGCTCAACGGCATGGCCCACCTTGATCGCCTGACCAAGCGCTTCGGCAAGGACGCTGTGCTGGGCGGGCAGTGTCTGATTTCCGTAGACCGCGACTCGACCGGTGCGATTCTGCACCTGAACGAGATGCACCAATTATCATTCGGCGAACTGAGCGGCGCGTTGACCCCGCGTATTCTAAGGGTTGCCGAAGCCCTGGCCGATGCGGGTTTCGAAGCCAACCTGAGTCAGCACATTGTGCAGGCCATGTGGGACAAATGGTGTTTCATCGCCACGCTGGCGGCGATCACTGCAAGCATGCGCGCATCGATCGGCGATGTGCTGGACGCAGGTGGAGAGGGTTTGATCCTGAAAGCACTGTCCGAATGCGCGGCGATTGCGCTGGCTGCCGGATACCCCCCGGATGCAAAGGTTCGTCAGCGTCAGCTTGAGTTGCTGACGGCACGCGGCTCGACACTCACGGCCTCGATGATGAGGGACATCGAACGGGGTACACCCACAGAGGTCGAACAGATTCTGGGCGATATGCTGATCCGGCGTAACGCGCTGGGTGTCGCTTCGAATGAACTGTCGGTGCTGGACGTTGCCTGCACTCATGTCAGGGCGTACGAAGCACGCCGTATTCGGGAACAGCCGTGAGGTCTGAAATCGTCACGGTTACCCCTGCATTCAAGTAGTCATTTGGAGGTGCTACTCATGCCAGTCAAACACGATTTGTTCGCGGATTTGAGCTTGACCCGAGACGAGGTCGCCGAGCGGGGCAGGCAGGACGCGAGGCTGCAGCAATTGCTCAATGACTATGACAGCGCGGATGTTGAGGTGCTGAATGCCGAAAAAGGGTCGGCGGGCGGTATCGGTGATGACGCGTTGAGGAAACTCAAGGAAAAGCGTCTGCTGGTGAAGGACCGGATCGTCCAGCGTCTTTCCGAAATATAAACGGCTTCGCTGCCTGGATAACAGCTGGCCAGCCATGAAAACGGCCCCTCCGAGGGGCCGTTTTCAGTGCTCCATCTCACCCTCAACCGAGTCCCGGCGATGTAGGACGTTCACTGGTGAAAGACGCGCCTGTACCGTTGCCATCGTGCTCTGTCCCGGACAGGTTGCTGTAGCTGCTGGAAGTTCGCGGCGACGACGAAGATGAAGACAGAGAACCGCTTTTACCCCTCAGTTTTTCCCGTGCCTGCCTGACGATCTGTTGCTCCTTCGTCGTGACAGGCAACGCGGCACCGATCAGCGCCCCCACCGCAATACCCATGGCCGCCAGCGTCAAAGGTTGTTCGTTGACCAGTTGCCGTGTACTGCTCTTCATGTGCTCACGTTTCTCCTGGAATGTAAGGTCTGCGTCCTGCCACGAGTCGGAGCTGCCGGAACGGCCCGAAAAGGTGTCGCGCACGCTGTGGGTCATGTGGGACGTCTTGTCCTTGAACGTGCTGGCCTTGTCCTTCATATGCGACACGGTTTCCTGCACCCGGGCCTTGGCGCTTCCCAGGCTGTCGCTGACCGAACCAGCCATGCTGCCAGCGTGCTCTGTGACGCTGCTCAGGACCGAAGAACCGTTGGACGAGCCGCCCGTTGCCGGACGATTGTTACCCATCATCATCCAGAGCACGCCGACGGTGGTAAGCACGGCAGGCACTGGATTGGCCTTGACGTTGTTGCCCAGATTGCCGAAAAACTCCCCGCCGTTGTCCTTCACATAGCCCAGCGCCTGATCGACCAGTTGACCGGGCGACATTTTCTTTTCCAGCGCATCGACGATGTTGCCGATGCTGGAGCGTTGCTGATCGATTTCCCGCTCCAGGGTTTCCGGGCTCTTTTTCGATTCTTCTTCAAAATGTTCTGGTGTGTCGAAGCTGCTGTCGATGCTCATGAGACTTTCCTCTGAATGGCTTCCTTGTCTTTTTGCAGGGTGCTGGTGGTGCGCTCGGGAATCAGGTTCGAAGCGTCGAGTTTTTTATTGCCCGCCTGAACCACGAAGAAGCCGATGACCAGAGCCGCAACACCGACGATCAGTGCCGCGAGCCAGGGTTCCATGACGTAGCTCAAGGCATAGACAGCGGCCATCAGGACCATGATCAGACCGCCCAGCATCAAGACGGCACCCATACCGACGGTGGTGGCTGCTTGCTTGGTCGCCTGAAGCGACTCACGGAATTCCGCCTTCACCAGCGCCATTTCCTTGGTGACCAACGCAGGCACTTCATGCGCCAACTGGCGGATCAGACTCAGCACCGACGTTTCATTTTCAGGGTTTCTGTCCTGCTGAGTATTGGGTGGGGTACTCATCACACGTCTCCTTTGGACAAGCCGGACCTGGGCGAGCCGTCACGCGTGACTTCATCGTCGAGATCATCGTTGAATTCGGTCATGGGCGGACTGTCAGGAATCCCTGTTCCCGGGCGCGCGCTGTGCACGACGTCGTTGTCGTGGGGATGCGTCGCGGCCATCTCTTCGGCGGCCAGCGCCGACGGGCTGATGGGGTCATAAGGGGCAGACGAATCGACATCCGTCAGATCACTCTGATTCGACGACCCGGATGTCGACAGATCTGATGCCGATGTGCCTGTTGTCGAGCTTCCAGGCATTGAGCTGTCAGAGAAGCTCGTGTCGGAGGTTGTGTCGTTCGAAGAGGTGGACGCTTTCAGCAGCCGCGACAGACCCAGGCCAAGAGCCACGCTGCCACTGATGAACAGGACCGGATTTTCCCGGGCAAGCCTGCCTGCATCCTGCAGCAGTTGCTCGGCGTTCTTGCTGCGCAGGTTGTCGGCGAGCCGGGTCATCGCTTGCGCCATGTCAGTGACGTACCCCGACAGGCCCAAAGTGTCATTGCTGTCAATCTGCTGCGCCGCCGACTGAGCGTTCTGCGCAAGGTTCTCTATCTGCTCTGCAGCGCTGTCGCGGTACTGCTCGAAGTGTTCGCCTCCCTGTCGGGCGACATTTTCTGTTTTGCCATGTGCGTTGCGCTGATCGTCATCCTGCAGTCCGTGCAGGTGATCCTGGCTGCTCGTGCTGCCGGTATGGGCATTGCCGCTCATGGAAGTTTCGTTGGTAGTCACCATCATCATTCACCGTTTTCTGTCCCCAGATAAAGAGAATGCTCGGCTCACTGCATACTACGGGCTGGCATTGATGTGCTTGCTTGCAGAGAGTCGACCGGTGTTTTTTTGGCGATGTTCCGAGAGGGTGACAAATGGTCGTGCCGCCGCGGGCAGAAAAAGGAAAGGCATAAAAAACGGCGTCATGAGAGACGCCGTACGGCTGATGACCCGCCACGAGGGCAGATCAGCATTGAATAAGGGGGTGTGGCGAGGGAATTATTGTGGGTCCTGGTTTGGAGCCAGTTCTGCCTGAATGCGTTTGTAGATCTCTTCACGGTGTACAGACACATTTTTGGGTGCGTTGATGCCCAGCCGGACCTGAAGTCCTTGAACGCCAAGAATCGTCACGGTGATCTCGTCACCGATATTTATGCTTTCGCCAACTTTGCGAGTGAGTATCAACATAATCTTTTCCTTGATGGCCTCTTGAAAATGCCTCTCTCAAGAGGCTGGCGTTTGCCTTTGCGTGGTGATTGTTGCCGAGTGCATCCAAATGCATCCGTCATAAGACGTTGCGGTGGTGAATTTAATTCCCTCGGTTCATTTTCTTGTCATCGGGATTTGCATCCGCGGTACGACGAGTGCGCCAATTCTGCCCGTTTTGGCCTGAGAATGCCCGTATTTACTGGTGCAACTTAAAAAGTAACGTGATCAGGCGCACAAATCGGGTTTGCCATGACTGTGCTGGAGGCGATTGAGCGGCCTGATCCCGCGTTGTTCCTAAGCGTAGGCATGACTTTGAAACATTGCCTGAGCTTTCCGAAAATTCAACTGAAAGCGTTGTAGGCGCTCGTAGGAAACAGCTTTCAGACAGGTTTCGCAGACGCGCATCGAATCGCTCTGTCATGTTGTCGGCAGCAAAGGCGGGTTATGTAGGGACGTGAGGCAGGAAACGGTATCGAGGGTGCAGGCGGGAAAAACCAGAAGGGTAGAGAGGTGATGCTTTACATCTTCGCGGGCCTGCCGGCCCGCGAAGGTATTGGACGTTTTAAGCTTAAAGCGCCATGGACAGCAACATGATGAAGATCAGGCCAACGACCGACAGGATGGTTTCCATCACCGTCCAGGTCTTGAAGGTTTCGGCTACGGTCATGTTGAAGTACTGCTTGACCAGCCAGAAGCCTGCGTCGTTCACGTGCGACAGGATCAGCGAACCCGCACCCGTGGCCAGCACCAGCAATTCGCGGTTCACGCCCGGGATCAGGCCCACGACCGGCGCCACGATGCCTGCACCGGTGATGGTGGCGACAGTCGCCGAACCGGTTGCGACACGGATCACCGCAGCCACCAGCCAGGCCAGCATGATCGGGTTGATCTGCGCCTGTACCGCCATGTGGCCGATCACGTCACCCACGCCGCTGGCGACGAGCATCTGCTTGAAGCCACCGCCAGCACCGACGATCAGCACGATGGCGGCGACCGGGGCCAAGCTCTGGTCCAGCAGTTTCATGATCTTGGTACGGTCGAAACCGCGTGCGGCACCGAAGGTGTAGAACGCCAGCAGCAAGGCCGCGAGCAGGGCAGTGATCGGGTGACCGATCAGGTCCATCCAGATGCGGAACATGTTGCCTTCCGGCAACGCAACGTCAGCGAAGGTCTTGAGCAGCATCAGGAACACGGGCAGCAGGATCGTCACAAGCGTGATACCGAAGCCTGGCAGGTTCTCGGTGCTCGATTCCTTGGCGATCTGATCCATCAATTCCTGCGACGGTGTGCCGGGAATGTATTTGGAGATCCACTTGCCGTAGATCGGGCCAGCAATGATTGCGGTCGGCAGCGCGACTATCAGGCCGTAGAAAATGGTTTTGCCGATGTCGGCGCCGAAGATGCCGATGGCCAGCAGCGGACCCGGGTGCGGCGGAACCAGACCGTGCACGGCCGAGAGGCCTGCCAGCAACGGGATGCCGATCTTGACGATGGACACACCGGTGCGACGCGCAACGATGAACACCAGCGGGATCAGCAGCACGAAGCCGATTTCGAAGAACAGGGGGATGCCCACCAGAAACGCGGAAAACATCATCGCCCAGTGGACTTTCTGTTTGCCGAAGGTGCGGATCAGGGTCTGCGCGATCTGATCCGCGCCACCCGAATCGGCCATCAGCTTGCCGAGCATGGTGCCCAGCCCGAGGATGATGCCGACAAAACCCAGTACGCCGCCGAAGCCGTCCTGGAAGGATTTCATGACTTTTTCCACCGGCATCCCGGAGGTCAGGCCGAGGAAGCCAGCCGCCAGGGTCAGCGCGACGAAAGGGTGGACCTTGAATTGGGTGATCAGCAGCACAAGGCCGACGATGGTCACCAACGCATCGACTAGCAGAAACGTCTCGTGGGTCATACCGAACATGGGTGTCTCTCCGGTTATTATTCTGGGGTGCTACCAGCTACTGCCAGCGTCATCAGTGCTTCGTGTGTGCAAGACAGCGCTGTCTTTTGCACTCACGCCTTTATCGGGCGTGGGAGTCTTTCCACCAGGCTGCCGCTTGCGTGCCAATCTCTTCGATGGACTGAGTTGCATCGACAACCAATGTGAGAGGTTCGCCGTACGGAGGCTCGAGCGTTGCAAACTGGCTGTCGACCAGGCTTGCCGGCATGAAGTGCCCCGGACGGTGCGAGCAACGTTCGGCAGCGAGTTCTTTGGTCAGTTCCAGAAAAACGAAGCCCAGACCTGGAACGGCGTCGCGCAGACGCTGGCGGTAAATCAGCTTGAGGGACGAGCAGGTCAGGACAGGGTGTTCGCCACGGGCGAGCGCCGCGACCATTTCTTCACCCAGGCGGGTCAGCCAACCGGCACGGTCGTCATCGTTGAGGGGGGTTCCGGCGCTCATCTTTTCGATGTTGGCCGGTGGGTGGAAGGCATCACCTTCGATGAGGCGACCTCCGCTCTTGAGAGCAATCTCGGCGCCCACGGCACTTTTGCCGCAGCCCGAAACACCCATCACCACGAGGGCGGAAATAGCAGTATTCGCAGTTGTCACAGTAGGCACCTCGTCTGGAGACAGCGCTGTCTTTGTCCGGTGGACATCTTGTCCAGCCTGAGCTGTTCCAGTTCTTGTCGTTGTTTTGGGTTCAACAATACACATCGGAGGCTGTTCTCCGTGGCGACCCGGCGCGGGCGGCAAATGTGAAACCAGCGATAAAGCGTTGTCACGGTCCATGAGACAGCGCTACCTTATGGGGCATTCGACACATTTGGCAACCCCTATGTTAGTTGGCAACGCATGATACGCATTGGTTCCCGCTCTACCGGCCGTCCGACCCTCAACGAAGTTGCCCGCCTTGCCGCGGTTTCCCCCATTACCGCATCCCGTGCATTGCGTGGCGTCACCACGGTCGCGCCGGAACTGGTGGAAAAGGTCCGCGCTGCGGCCCAGAGCCTGGGCTATGTCGCCAACCCCGCAGCGCGCGCGCTGGCCTCGTCCTGTAGCCAGACGGTCGTGGTGCTGGTGCCATCGCTGTCCAACCAGCTGTTCATCGAGACCCTTGAAGCCATTCAGGATGTGTTGCGTCCTCGAGGCCTGGATGTGGTGATCGGCAACTATCACTATTCCCCGGAAGAAGAGGAAAAGCTGCTGCGCAACCACTTGGTCAACAGGCCGAGGGGGATACTGCTCACCGGCTTTGACCGCACACCGGCTTCGCATCAGATGCTGGAAGCCAGTGGCATTCCCTGTGTGCACATGATGGAGCTGGACCCTCGTCAGGGCGCTTACAGTGTCGGCTTTTCCCAGGAACAGGCGGGCGCGCAGGCAGCGCTTCATCTGCTCGGTCGGGGACGCACGCGGCTGGCCTACATGGCGGCCCAGCTCGATACGCGCGTATTGCAGCGCGGCGCGGGCTTTCGTCAGGTTCTGGAAGACGCCGGCCTGTTCGATGCCGAACTGCAAGTCACGACCCCCTTGCCATCGTCCATTGGCCTGGGCGGCGAACTGTTCGCCCGGCTGCTGGATGAGCACCCTGATGTCGACGGCATTTTCTTCTGCAACGATGACCTGGCGCAGGGCGCGTCACTGGAGGCCTTGCGTCTCGGCGTTGCTATTCCGCAACGGGTCTCGCTGGTGGGTTTCAACGACCTCCCAGGCTCGGCACACATGGTGCCGCGCCTGACGTCCATTCGCACCCCGCGACAGGAAGTGGGCCAGCGCGCCGCGCAGGTGCTGCTGGGTTTGCTCGACGGCTTAGCCCAGCAGGCCAGGGTTGATCTCGGGTTCGAACTGGTGGTGCGCGAGAGTTCGTGATTCAGCGTTGAGCAGGTTGCTGACCAATGGTGAGCCACCTGCTTATGCCTCTCCGGTGTCGACGCCAGCCCCCGATGGCGTTGCCTTTCAACCCCGAAAAGCGCTTTTTGCCACCACTTTCAGCCCGCCTCAAACTGTCATTTCTGTCAGTACCCAACCCGTCCCGGCCAGTATTCAATGACCTGAGGTTTTTGGATCCGAGTGGCGTAAGTGCAGTTGCCACATCGTTTGTTGATGGGGCCATACCTTCTTATCTTTCCCCCATCGTGGCGGTCTCGCGAGACCTATTCACAGGTGAGTGACATGCACAAAAAAGCATCTCAGGACGTAAACGCTTTTACCCACATGGCAGATCCGGACGGCGCAGGAGTACCGCTGGACGTTGCATGGCTGACAGGCATTATTCCGCTGGGTTTCGTGCCCAAGGAAATCGTCATCAGCCCCGATGAAAAGACGCTCTATGTGTCTCATGAAAACGGTAGAGAAATCAGCGTGGTCGATGTCGAGACATCGAGTGTGGTGAGCAGTATCAAGGGGGCCGGGGCGGGCGATATCACCCTGAGTCCCGATGGCAGTCGGCTCTACACGGCGGGCTATAACAAGTGCTTTGTGATCAATACCCTCACGCGCGAGGCGATCAGAGTCATCCCCTCGGGCAGCGTCAACAGGATCGTCTGCAGCCTGGACGGCCGATTCATTTACCTGTCGTTCCAGTATGCACCGGGCGGGCTGATCCGCCAGATCGAGACAGAGCACTACAGCGTCGTCAACGATTTCGATCTGGGCACCTTGTCCAACGCCTCGCTGGCACTCGGCGTCGGTCCCGGAAACGACTGTGTATACGCCTCGGCACTGGCGGACGGCATTGGTACGACAGCCGTCTCCGCCATCGGTACGGTCAGTTACCTGCAGCACGACATTCTCGGCTTCACCGATCCCAGGTCACTGGCAGTCAGTTCGAACGGAACCCGTTTGTACGTCGGAGGGATTGATGAGGTTTACGTGGTCGATGCGACCACATGCAGAATGTTCTACCGCGAGAAAATCGGCGCACAGGGCTATCCGGTCAGCATCATCGGCATCACGCCGGATGACCGTTACGTGTACGCGGTTTATACCTGCAACTTCGATGTGTACAGAATCGACACGGTCAAGGGAACGGTCAGTTGCGTGGCCTTCTTTCCGTCCATGGGAGGCTCGGTGCTGAACGGGGCAGGTACCCGCCTGTACAGCACTCATACCGATATGAACTGGATCTCCATCTACACGCTCTAGCGTTACCTGCACCGATCCCGCCGTCACCAGCGCTTCGATTATCTTCCGTCAGACAAACGCCGAATGTTTCTCCGGGCACCGCGTACGGGCCAGAGAAATATTCGGCACTGCAGTGCGTGTGAACTATGGATGCGTCCCGTCCTTGAACGCCAGTCTTGACTCATGCAGCAACGGCTCGGTGTAACCGGCGGGTTGCTCGCAGCCTTTGAATACCAGATCGCAGGCGGTCCTGAACGCTGACGAGCGCTTGAAGTCCTTCGCCATGGCCTGGTAATGCGAGTCCCCGGCGTTCTGCTTGTCCACCACCTTGGCCATGCGCTCCAGCACGCTTTGCACGTACTGCGCATCGACCACTTTGTGCAGCAGCCAGTTGGCCATGTGCTGACTGGAAATGCGCAAAGTCGCGCGGTCTTCCATCAGCCCGACATCGTGGATGTCCGGCACCTTGGAGCAGCCCACGCCCTGTTCGACCCAGCGGACCACGTAGCCGAGCAGACCCTGTGCATTGTTCTCCAGCTCTTCGCGAATCTGCTCCAGGGTCCATTGCGGATCGGCGACCACCGGGATGGTCAGCAGATCGTCGAGCAGTTGTTCCCTGACGTCCTCCAGATTCACCTGTTCAAGCGTCTGCTGAACGGCGCGCACATCGACCCGGTGATAGTGCAGGGCGTGCAGGGTTGCGGCCGTCGGCGATGGCACCCAGGCCGTGGTGGCGCCGGACTGCGGATGGCCGATTTTCTGCTCCAGCATGTCCGCCATGCGGTCGGGCATCGCCCACATGCCCTTGCCGATCTGCGCGCGTCCTCTCAGTCCGCAAGCCAGTCCCACCAGTACGTTGCTGCGCTCATACGCCTTGATCCACGGCGCGTTTTTCATCTCGCCCTTGCGCAGCACCGGGCCTGCTTGCATGGCGCTGTGAATTTCATCGCCGGTGCGGTCCAGAAAGCCGGTATTGATAAACGCGACCCGAGCCGAAGCCGCTTCGATACACGCCTTGAGGTTGACGCTGGTGCGCCGCTCCTCGTCCATGATGCCGATCTTCACGGTATGGCGAGGCAGTTTGAGCACGTCCTCGATCCGGCTGAACAGTTGATCGGCAAACGCCACTTCGTCCGGGCCGTGCATTTTCGGTTTGACGATGTAGATACTGCCTGCGCGGGAGTTGCCGCGTCGTTCGAGGTCGTGAAGCGCAATCAGACTGGTCATCACGCCGTCCAGAATGCCCTCGGGGATCTCGTTTCCTTCGCGGTCGACAATCGCCGGGTTGGTCATCAAATGCCCAACATTGCGAATGAACAGCAGCGAACGGCCGCGCAGCTTGAGTTCGCCGCCCTTGGCCGCCGTGTAGGTGCGATCGGAATTGAGGGTGCGCGTCACCGGCTTGCCACCCTTGTCGAGGGTGGCGGCAAGGTCGCCCTTCATCAGGCCCAGCCAGTTGCGGTACACCTGTATCTTGTCGTCGGCATCCACCGCCGCAACCGAGTCTTCGCAGTCGATGATGGTGGAGAGCGCCGACTCCAGAAGCAGGTCCTTGATGCCCGCCACATCGCTGCTGCCGACCGGGTGGCGTGGGTCGATCTGGATCTCGATGTGCAGGCCATTGTTCTTGAGCAGAATGGCATCGGGCTTGCATGGCTCGCCCTGGAAACCGACGTACTTTTCTGGCTGTTGCAAGACGGTCTGGCTGCCATCAGCCATTGCAATGAGCAGTTGGCCGTCTTCGATGCGGTACTGGCGCGCGTCGATGTGGCTGCCGTTGGCAAGCGGCGCGGCTTCGTCGAGCAGTTCGCGGGCGAATACAATCACCTTGGCGCCGCGTAGCGGGTTGTAGCCGGCACTGATTTCGGCGCCGTTGGAGGTGTCGATGGCGTCAGTGCCGTACAGCGCGTCGTACAGCGAACCCCATCGGGCATTGGCGGCGTTCAGCGCATAGCGGGCATTGCTGGCGGGAACCACCAGCTGTGGACCGGCCTGTTCGCTGATTTCCAGATCGACATTGGAGGTCGTTGCCTTGACCTGCTCCGGCACCGGGCGCAGGTAACCGATGGATGTCAGAAACTCGCGGTAGGCGGGCATGTCGCTGATCGGACCAGGATGCTTCTTGTGCCATGTATCCAGTTCGGCCTGCAGGCGTTCACGTTCGGCTAGAAGCTCGCGGTTGCGCGGGGCTAGTTCGTGGACCAGCGCGTCGAAGCCTTCCCAGAACGTCTCCGGGTCAAGCCCGGTGCCAGGCAGAACTTCTTCCTCGACGAAGCGTTGCAGATTGACGGCCACCTTGAGGCGTTGGCATTTGATGAAGTCGGTCATGAGGGAGGTTCCTGGTTAAAGTTCTGATCGTGCCAATGCTCCGCGTTGGCATGCATCTCGTGACGCTCTGCGTCACGTTCGAAAGCGGACGCGGAGCGTCCTGGGCGGCGTTACCACGCTGGAGCGTGGGAACGATCTGTTTGAGGTGTCGGACCCTCAATCCGCATTCAATGCCGCGACACCTGCCTTGGCGACCTGGGCATCCTGATCGGCCTTCACGCCGGATACGCCGACCGCGCCGATCACCTGGCCGTCGACGATCACCGGCACGCCACCTTCCAGCGAGGTGAGCAACGGGGCGCTGAGAAACGCCGTGCGGCCGCCGTTGACCATCTCTTCGTAGCCCTTGGATTCGCGTTTGCCCAATGCCGAGGTGCGGGCTTTTTCGATGGAGATGTAGCTGCTGATCGGCGAGGCGTCGTCCAGGCGTTCGAACGCCAGCAGGTGGCCGCCGTCATCGACGATGGCAATCGCCACCGCCCAGCCGTTAGTGTGGGCTTCTTCGCGTGCAGCGACGAGCATCTGGCTGACTTCGTTCTGGGTCAAAACGGCTTTGATTTTCATATGTTCTCCTTAGAAAAGGGGGGGTGGAACTGTTCAGTGTGTTCCATTGAGTGCCTGATCGATCAGCTCGATCCAGTGCCGCACCGGCGTTCGATTGGCGCTCGCCAGATGCGTCTGGCAACCGATGTTTGCCGTAGCGATCACCTGAGGTTTGCCGCTTTCCAGCGCGTTCATGCGGTTGTCGCGCAACTGGCGGGCCAGAACCGGCTGGGTGACCGAGTAAGTGCCTGCCGATCCGCAGCACAGATGGCCATCCGGTACAGCGGTCAGGTTGAAGCCTAGACGAGTCAGCACCCGTTCGACCTCGCCACCCAGCTTTTGCGCATGCTGCAAGGTGCACGGGCAATGGAATGCCAGCCGCGTGTCGGTTTTGATGCCCAGCGTTTCCAGAGGTTCGTCGCGCAGCACCTCGACCAGATCCCGGGCCTTTGCACTGACTTGCGCGGCTTTCTCGGCGTAGGCCGGGTCGTGACGCAACAAATGACCGTAATCCTTGACGAACGCCCCGCAGCCACTGGCGGTCTGGACGATGCTCTGCGCGCCGGCTTCGATGGCTGGCCACCACGCGTCGATATTGCGCCGGGCACGGTCCAGCCCGGCTTCCTGCGCATTGAGGTGGTAATCCACCGCACCGCAGCAACCCGCTTCGCTGATCGGGGTGACGCTGATGCCAAGACGGTCCAGCACGCGTGCGGTGGCCGCGTTGGTGTTGGGCGACAGCGCCGGTTGCACGCAGCCTTCCAGCATCAACACCTGACGTGCCTGGCGAGTGACCGGACGAACACCTGCCGGGTGAATCGTGTCCGGCAGTTTGTCTTTCAACATACCCGGCAGCAGCGGGCGAAACGTGGTGCCCATGCGGGTCAGCGATTTGAACAGGCCCGCGTTGGGTACCACGTTGCGCAGGCCTTCACGCAGCAGCCGTTGACCCAACGGACGGGGCACGGCTGCATCGACGACAGCACGGCCAATGTCCAGCAGATTGTGATAATCGACGCCCGACGGGCAGGTGGTCTCGCAGTTGCGGCAGCTCAGGCAACGGTCCAGGTGCAACTGGGTTTTCTCGGTGACTTCATTGCCTTCCAGCACCTGCTTGATCAGATAGATCCGTCCTCGTGGACCGTCCAGCTCATCGCCCAGCAACTGGTAGGTCGGGCAGGTGGCGTTGCAGAAACCGCAGTGCACGCAGCTGCGCAGGATACGTTCGGCTTCTTCGGCGCGGGGCAGTTGTCTGGCCTGTTCGCTCAGGGTGGTCTGCATGGTTCAGAGCTCCGCGTACAGTCGGCCGGGGTTGAAGATCCCTTGCGGGTCCAGCCTGGCTTTGAGTTGATGGTGGTAGCGCAGCAGCGGCGTGGCCAAGGGCTGGAACGGGCAGTCATGGTGCCCCGGCGTATAGCAGGTCGCATGCCCACCCACAGCGATGACCATGGCACGAATGGACTCGCCGCTGGCATCGGATTTCAGCCAGCGCTGTCCCCCGGCCCAGTCGATGAGTTGCTCGCCCGGCAGATCCAGCACACCGGTATCGGCCGGCACGCAGAGCCGCCACAGCGCGCGCGGGTCATCGAAGAACGGCAGGCGCTGTTCATTGAGCGCTTGCCAATACGTCGGCTCCAGCTTTTCGCCACCCAGTCTGTCGTGCGCAGCGGCCACCGAGCCTTCGCCACCTTCGAGGCGCAGGCGCAATATCTTTCCATCATGGCTGGCGGCACTGATCGGCATCGGCTGCTGGCCCCATTCCGTCAGGCTCGTCAGCGCGCGGGCTCTGTCCATTTCCAGCGCGATACTGCTGCACAGGCGCGGCCTTGGCAGCACCTTGAGCGACACTTCGGTCAGCACGCCCAGACACCCCATGCTGCCTGCCATCAGACGCGAGACGTCGTAGCCCGCCACGTTCTTCATCACTTCGCCGCCGAAGCGCAGGTGCTTGCCATGGCCGGTGATCACACGGGTGCCCAGCACAAAATCGCGTACCGAGCCGCTCCACGGGCGGCGCGGCCCAGACAACCCGGCGGCGACCATGCCGCCCAGCGTGGCGTTGCCGAAGGTCGGCGGCTCGCAGGGCAGCATCTGACCGGCATCTTCAAGCGTCTGCATCAGTTCGCTCAACGGCGTACCGGCACGCGCGGTGATAACCAGTTCGGTCGGGTCATAACTGACGATGCCGCAGTGAGCGCGAGTGTCCAGCACCTCGCCTGACACTTCACGGCCGAGAAACGCCTTGCTGTTGCCGCCTTGAATGCGCAACGGTGTGGCGTCGTGCAGAGCCTGGTTGACCTGATCGATCAGGCTGGCGCTGGCATCTCTGTCCTGTGCAATCATCAGAAGCGCTCCAGATCAGGGAAGGGCAGTTGCCCGGCATGCACATGCATGGCACCGAACTCCGCACAACGGTGCAATGTCGGGATGTTCTTGCCGGGGTTGAGCAGGCCGCTGGCGTCGAACGCGGCCTTGATCGCATGGAACAGGGTCAGCTCATCGCTGTTGAACTGCGCGCACATCTGATTGATTTTCTCCCGCCCGACGCCGTGCTCGCCGGTGATGCTGCCGCCGACCTTGACGCACAGTTCAAGGATTTTTCCGCCCAGTTCTTCGGCGCGCGCAAGCTCGCCGGGCTGATTGGTATCGAACAGAATCAGCGGGTGCATGTTGCCGTCTCCGGCATGAAACACGTTGGCCACGCGCAGGCCGTAGTGTTCGGACAGTTCACTGATGCCCCGCAGCACACCCGGCAATTCGCGACGCGGTATCGTGCCGTCCATGCAGTAATAGTCCGGCGACAGGCGGCCGACCGCCGGGAACGCGTTCTTGCGGCCGGCCCAGAAACGCACACGCTCGGCTTCGTCCCTTGCCTGACGCACTTCTGTGGCGCCAGCCAGCGTCAGCACCTCGCGTACCCGTGCGCAGTCATCGTGGACATCGGCTTCGACACCGTCCAGCTCGCACAACAGAATGGCTTCGGCGTCGACCGGATAGCCTGCGTGAATGAAATCTTCAGCGGCGCGGATCGCCAGGTTATCCATCATCTCCAGCCCACCGGGGATGATGCCCGCCGCGATGATGTCACCCACCGCGCGTCCGGCTTTTTCCACTGAATCGAACGCTGCCAGCAGCACCTTGGCGACCTGTGGCCTGGGCAGCAGTTTGACGGTCACTTCGGTGATAACGCCGAGCATGCCTTCCGAGCCCGTGAACAGCGCAAGCAGGTCGAAGCCGGGAGAATCCAGCGCGTCGCTGCCCAGCGTCATGTATTCGCCTTCGACGGTGAGAATCTCGACCTTGAGCAGGTTGTGCACGGTCAGCCCGTATTTGAGGCAATGAACGCCGCCTGCGTTTTCAGCCACGTTGCCGCCGATGGAGCAGGCAATTTGCGAAGAGGGGTCTGGCGCGTAGTACAGGCCATGCGGCGCTGCGGCCTGGGAAATGGCCAGATTGCGCACGCCAGGCTGGACGCGGGCCAGACGGGCGGCGGGATTGATCTCCAGAATCCGGTTGAAACGGGCCATTACCAGCAGCACGCCTTGCTCCAGCGGCAATGCACCGCCTGAAAGCCCGGTGCCAGCTCCGCGGGCGACCACCGGCACGCGTCGTTCGTGGCACATTCTGAGCAGCGTCTGCACCTCTTCGATATGGCGCGGCAGTACCACCAGTAACGGCGTGGTGCGGTAGGCGGACAGCCCGTCGCACTCGTAGGGCCGCAGCTCTTCGGCACGGTGCAGAATGTCCAGATCGGGTAACTGTTGTTGAAGGTCGTGAAGCAACTGTTGCTTGTCCACAACAGGCAGCACACCGTCGAGGCGTTCGTCGTAAAGAATGTTCATCAGGCAACCCAGGATTGTTTTTATCGGGCTATCGGTTGGCTTGCATCATTGAGGGTATGGGACGTAGTGTCTATGGCGCAAAGCGCTGGTCGAACCAGTTTTTAAGCATCTGATTTCCGATATTGTTTTTTTAGTCTCTATAAATCAAATGCTTGCCTTGTATTTGAACTGATCGGCGCTCGATCGGCTTTACTGGTCATACCAGTAGCTTGTACGCGCTCCATTGGGCCGCACGTAACGTACTGACTGAACGCGCCTCTTGTGAAACACACGTAATCTGCTGGATGAACACGTTTTTGTGGGAGGCGGCTTGCCGGCGATGAACGATGACGCGAGTTTCCTGACGTACCGCGTCGACTGCATCGCCGGCAAGCCGCCTCCCACGGTCCGGTGTTTGCTGCGCGACAGCGCTATGTCGAAGACGTGGTGGCGCCTCCTAAAGAATAGATAGCGTTTCTTCAGCGGAGACCTTATGAACAACGAACCCACCCCAAGGCCTCCCCAGGTCGCAGACGTGGTCTGCGAGCGGATCGAGCGGCTGATTGTCGATGGCGTGCTGAAGGTCGGGCAGTTGCTGCCTTCCGAACGACGCCTCACCGAAAAGCTCGGTGTGTCGCGAACCGCTCTGCGCGAAGGTCTGAAGCTGTTGCGGGCGCGTGGCATCATTGAAACGAGGCAGGGCAAGGGGTCATTCGTCGCGCGGATGAATGCCGATCAGCACACCTCGCCGCTCATGCACCTGTTCGGCTCGCAGCCGCGCACGCTTTATGACCTGTTCGAAGTACGCAGCCTGCTGGAAGGCGAGTCGGCGCGGCTGGCGGCGTTGCGTGGCACCGATGCGGACTTCGTGCTGATAACCCGCAGCTACGACGCGCTGGTCGCCGCGCAAGGCAGCGAGCTGTCGGCCAGCGAGCATGCGCGCCTCGATCACGCCTTTCATCTGGCCATCTGCGAAGCTTCACACAATCCGGTGCTGGTGCAGACCCTTCGTTCGCTGACCGATCTACTCCTGAATACGGTATTTGCCTCGGTCAACAACCTGTATCACCGTGAGCCTCAGAAGCGCCAGATCGATCGCCAGCATGCCCGTCTGTACAACGCCGTCACCGGCCGTCTGCCGGAACAGGCGCGCAAGGCTGCGCTGGCGCACATTCAGAGTGTCAGCGACAACCTGCGCGAGATTGAAAATGAAGAGCAAAGGCTGGTCCGCGCGACGCTGCGGCTGGAGGGCTGGACCTGAGTTGACACAGACGTGTGTTGACATGTGTTCAGTGATCACGCAGTTTACGCATTACGTAAGTTGATTACGAAAAATGACGATTAAAATAACAACAGGCAACGCCAGGTGCGTTCCAGCAGGTGGCTTCGGTGGATCTGTTCACTTATTACCGTTCGACGTCCAGCTACCGGGTGCGTATTGCGCTGGCCCTCAAGGGGCTTGAGCCTGCGGCGATTCCGGTCAACCTGATTCGCGACGGCGGCGAGCAGCACACCCTTGAATACCGCACGATCAATCCGCAGGGCAGGGTGCCTGCGCTGCGCATGGACGGTGGTGAAGTGATCACACAGTCGCCTGCCATTATCGAATACCTTGAAGAACGCTATCCGACACCTTCCCTGCTGGCCGGCGACCTGACCCTGCGTGCCCGTCAGCGTGCGGTCGCCGCGATCATCGCGTGCGACATCCACCCGTTGCATAACGTGTCGGTGCTCAACCGGTTGCGCAGTCTTGGCCAGGACGAACAGGTCGTTTCAGACTGGATAGGCCACTGGATCAGCGAAGGCCTTAATGCGGTAGAACAGCTGATCGACGGCGACGTTTTCTGTTTTGGCGACACGCCCGGTATCGCCGATGTGTACCTGCTGCCTCAGTTGTATGCGGCGCATCGCTTCAATGTCGACCTCGACGCCTTTCCCAGGATTCGTCAGGTGGAGCAGCGAGCGTTGCAGCACCCGGCCTTTTCACAGGCGCACCCTGATGCACAATCGGACAAGCCGGAGTAGGCTGGCCTCATGAAGATTCTTGGACTGCAACTGATTTTCGGTGACTTCCTCGCCCGCAGCGTGCGAGGCATTTCGTGTGCGCCACCCGCAGGATTGTGACGGCAATCATTTTTCCGCTTACCACTTTCCTGCAAGGAGCCAGACATGGCTGATCTCTACGAAAACCCGATGGGCCTGATGGGTTTTGAATTCATCGAATTTGCCTCGCCTACCCCCAATACCCTCGAACCTGTGTTCGAGATCATGGGCTTCACCAAGGTGGCGACCCACCGTTCCAAGGACGTGACCCTGTATCGTCAGGGTGCGATCAATATCATCCTCAATAACGAGCCCCACAGCCTGGCGTCGTACTTCGCCGCCGAGCACGGTCCTTCGGTGTGTGGCATGGCGTTCCGGGTCAAGGACGCACAGAAGGCCTACAACCGCGCGCTGGAACTCGGCGCACAGCCACTGGAAATCGCCACCGGGCCGATGGAACTGCGCCTGCCGGCAATCAAGGGCATCGGCGGTGCGCCGCTCTACCTGATCGACCGGTTTGGCGAAGGTACTTCGATCTATGATATCGACTTCAATTTCATCGAAGGCGTGGACCGCCATCCGGTCGGCGCGGGGCTGAAGTTCATCGACCATCTGACGCACAACGTCTATCGCGGGCGTATGGCGTACTGGGCGAATTTCTACGAGAAGCTGTTCAACTTCCGCGAAATCCGCTACTTCGACATCAAGGGCGAATACACCGGGCTGACCTCCAAGGCCATGACCGCGCCCGATGGCATGATCCGTATCCCGCTGAACGAGGAGTCGTCCAAGGGTGCAGGGCAGATCGAAGAGTTTCTGATGCAGTTCAACGGCGAAGGCATTCAGCACGTCGCCTTCTTCACCGACGACCTGATCAAGACCTGGGACGCCCTCAAGTCCATCGGCATGCGCTTCATGACGGCGCCGCCGGATACCTACTACGAGATGCTCCAGGGACGTCTGCCGAACCATGGCGAACCCGAGGATGAGCTGAAAGCCCGAGGCATTCTGCTCGACGGTTCTTCCGACAGTGGCGAGCGTCGTCTGCTGCTGCAGATATTCTCCGAAACCCTGATGGGGCCGGTGTTCTTCGAGTTCATCCAGCGCAAGGGTGACGACGGGTTCGGTGAAGGCAACTTCAAGGCCCTGTTCGAATCCATCGAGCGGGACCAGATCAAGCGTGGCGTACTGACCGCCGATTGATGAGATTGATGCCCGGTGCGTTCAGCGCCGGGCACTGACTTCACACGGGCATCGAGCCGCCCATGCGTTCGCTGATGGCGGTTGCCGTTTCCAGCAGGCGAGTGGCCGCGATGCTCTGCGCCTGATCAGTCAGTATCGAGCCTGGCCCGACGACTGTGATCACGCCCGCCAGCTTGTTGCCCATTGTGAACAGCGGGCAGGATGCGGCGTTGATGCCTGGCATCAGCAAACCCTGAATCTGATGCACGCCTGTTGTGCGGATCTGCTGCAGGTGCCGATCGACTTCCTTCAATTGAGCAGTCGTCAGCTGTGGCGTTTCCTGTTTGCGCAGGGGCGCGGTTTCGGCGGCTGCCAGAAAGCTTTCGAACACCATGCCGGTGGAAGAGCTGAGCAACGGCAGTACCGATCCGATCTGCGTAACCAGCGTCACCGCACCCAGCGACGGCTCTACGTACACCACGGTAGGCCCCTTGTTGCCCCACACTGCCAGAAAGCAGGTCTGATTCAACTCGTCGCGCAGGTTCGCCAGCCAGGGCGCGGCGATTTTCAGCACGTCCAGTTTGCCCAGCGATGCCAGACCGACCTGCAACGCTTCGCGGCCCAGGCCGTAATGGCTGGTGACGGCATCCTGTTCAGCGAAGCCGCTGGCGACCAGCGCCTGCAGATAGCGATGAACCTTGGCGGCAGGCATGCCCAGGTGTTCGGCCAGCTTCGACAGCGGCGTGGAAGGTGACAGCTCTGCGAGAGCCTTGAGCACGCCAAGGCCCACTTCAGCAGCCTGGACCTTCTGTTGGCGTCCGTTGGCCGGACTTTCGGTCTCTTGAGTCATTGGGGAGTGCGCCGGTCAGGGAAGGCAGCTTTATAGCTTGACCAGCCTGCAAACTCAAATTACGTTATGCGTAATGGCCTTACGCTTTCTGTTACACTTTTTCAGTCGCTCGACCCATAACAACAAGAGGTCCAGATGCCTGCACACTTCCCGCAACAGCCGCTGACCTATCAGACCGGCTTCGGCAATCAGTTCAGCAGCGAAGCGCTGCCCGACGCGTTGCCCCTCGGCCAGAACTCGCCGCAGAAGCACCCGTTGGGCCTTTACGCCGAGCAGTTGTCTGGCACCGCGTTCACGGTATCGCGTGACGAAGCGCGACGCAGCTGGCTCTATCGCATCAAGCCGTCTGCCGCGCATCCTGCCTATCAATGCATGACACGACAGATCATCGGAGCCGGGCAGGGGGCGATCACGCCCAACCGCTTGCGCTGGAATGCCTTCGATATTCCCGATGACCCCACCGACTTCCTCGACGGCCTGATCGCCCTGGCCAGCACCTCGGCAGCGGATCAGGCCGAGGGCGTCAGTGTGTATGTGTATGCGGCCAATGCCTCGATGCAGCGGGCGTTCTTCAACGCTGACGGGGAATGGCTGATCGTGCCGCAACAGGGGCGCCTGCGACTGGTCACCGAGCTGGGCCTGCTGGACATCGAGCCGCAGGAAATTGCCGTAGTGCCGCGCGGCATGAAGTTCAGCGTACACCTGCTCGACGGCGATGCACGTGGCTATGTGTGCGAGAACCACGGCTGTGCGTTACGCCTGCCCGATCTGGGGCCGATCGGCAGCAATGGGCTGGCCAATCCGCGGGACTTCATGGCGCCGGTTGCCTGGTTCGAGGACCGTGACGAACCGATGGAGCTGGTGCAGAAATTCCTCGGCGAACTGTGGTCCACGCAACTGGATCACTCGCCGTTCGACGTGGTCGGCTGGCACGGCAACAACGTGCCCTACAAGTATGATCTGCGCCGTTTCAACACCCTCGGCACCGTCAGCTTCGACCATCCCGACCCGTCGATTTTCACCGTGCTGACCTCGCCAAGTGCCATTCATGGCCAGGCCAACGTCGATTTCGTGATCTTTCCGCCACGCTGGATGGTGGCGGAGAGCACCTTCCGGCCGCCCTGGTTTCATCGCAACCTGATGAACGAATTCATGGGCCTGATCGAAGGCGCCTACGACGCGAAGGCCGAAGGCTTCATGCCCGGCGGCGCTTCGCTGCATAACTGCATGAGCGCGCACGGACCTGACAACGTCACGGCAGAAAAAGCGACCGCCGCCGAGCTCAAACCGCACAAGATCGAGAACACCATGGCGTTCATGTTTGAGACCGGCAAGATCTTGCGCCCCAGTCGTCATGCGCTGGAATGTCCGCAATTACAGACCGATTACGACGCCTGCTGGAACGGCATGGCCAAGACCTTTCACAAGGAACTGCCCTGATGACTACCGCTTTGAACCGCCGCAGTTGGGTGGCGTCTGCCAACGGCCACGCTGATTTCCCTTTGCAGAACCTGCCACTGGGCGTGTTCAGCCACGGCGACTCCGGGCCGCGTGGCGGCGTTGCCATCGGCGATCGCATTCTTGATCTGCAGGCTGCCGTGCAGGCGGGTGTGTTCGTCGGCCCTGCAGCCGAAGTTGCCGCAATCGCCAGCCGCGATCAGCTCAATGATTTCTTTGCCCTTGGCGCGGATGCCCGTCGAACCTTGCGCACAGCGCTGCTGCATTGGCTGGATGAAACCAATCCTCCTCAAGCCAGGGCCGAGCAACTGTTGCTATCCATGAGCGACTGCCAGATGCACTTGCCCGCCAGGGTTGGCGACTACACCGATTTCTATGTCGGGATTCATCATGCACTGAACGTCGGCAAGCTGTTCCGGCCCGATAATCCATTGCTGCCCAATTACAAATATGTGCCCATCGGCTATCACGGTCGGGCCTCGACTCTCTGCACATCGGGCACCTCGATCAAACGCCCGAATGGCCAGACCCTTGCGGCGGGCCAGGACGTACCAACCTTCGGGCCATGCAAGCGTCTGGATTACGAGCTGGAACTGGGTGTCTGGATCGGGCCCGGCAATGCGCAGGGTGAGCCCATCGATATCGTGCAGGCGAGCGAACATATCGCCGGGTTCTGTCTGCTCAATGACTGGTCGGCACGCGACATTCAGGCCTGGGAATACCAGCCGCTGGGGCCTTTCCTGTCCAAGAGTTTTGCGACCACGATTTCGCCCTGGGTGGTGACAGCGGAAGCGCTGGAGCCTTTCCGCAGCGCTCAGCCGGCGCGTCCCGAAGGCGATCCTCAGCCGTTGCCGTATCTGCTCAATCAGACGGATCAACAGGGCGGCGCACTGGACATCGAACTGGAAGTCCTGCTGCTGACGGAGAAAATGAAAGCCGCTGGCGCGCAGCCCCATCGTCTGGCCGTGAGCAATTCGCTGAACATGTACTGGACCGTGGCGCAGATGGTGGCGCATCACAGTGTCAACGGGTGCAGGTTGCAGCCGGGTGACCTGTTAGGCACCGGCACCTTGTCCGGCCCGCAGCCGGGGCAGTTCGGCAGTCTGTTGGAAATGACCGAAGGCGGCAAACAGGTGGTAGCCCTGCCCAATGGCGAGGAACGACGCTTTCTGGAGCGCGGCGACGAAGTGATTCTGCGGGCGCGTTGCCATCGTGACGGGCAGGTGTCGATTGGCTTCGGTGAGTGCCGAGGCATCATCGTCGGTTGATCAGTGCGCGAGTGGTCAACCCGCCTTGAAGCCATCCATCAGCGAATCGGTACGGGGCAGAAACTGCCCCCATCGTTCGGTCTGCCCGACACCGTCGGCGTAGCTCAATCGGCCGTTGACCCAGACGCGCTCAATGCCCTCGGCGGCGCGTTGTGGGTCCTTGAAGTCGGCAACGTCCCTGATGCGCTGCGGGTCGAACAACACCAGATCCGCCCAATAACCTTCACGTATCAAACCGCGCTGATGCAGCCCGAAGCGCGCAGCGCAAAGCCCCGTCATCTTGTGCACGGCGGTGTGCAGCTCGAACAGTTTGCGGTCGCGACTGAAATGCCCGAGCACCCTGGGGAACGCGCCCCATAGGCGCGGATGCGGAAAAGGATCTTCCGGCAGGCCGTCAGAGCCGATCATGGTCAGCGGATGACTGAGGATGCGTTCCACATCAGCCTCGTCCATCCCGTAATACACCGCGCCCGCAGGCTGCAACCGGCGTGCGTTTTCTTCCAGAGAGAGATTCCAGTCGGCGGCGATGTCCGCCAGGTCACGTCCGCCCTGATCGGGGTGCGGTGTGGACCAGGTGATCGTGATTCTGAATGCATCGGTCACCTGCTTGAGGTCCAGTGTCGAGGAACTGGCCGCGTAGGGATAACAGTCGCAGCCCACGGGATGAGTGGCGGCAGCGTTTTCCAGGGCTGATAACAACTCTGGACTGCGCCCCCAGTTGCCCGCGCCTGCGCATTTGAGGTGCGAAATCACCACCGGCACCCGTGCGTGACGGCCAATGCGAAACGCTTCGTCCATGGCCTCCAGCACTGGCTCAAACTCACTGCGCAGATGCGTGGTGTACACAGCGCCGACCGCCGTCAGTTCTTCGGCAAGCTGCATGACTTCGTCGGTCTCGGCGCTGAAGGCCGACGCGTAGGCCAGTCCGGTGGACAGCCCCAGTGCGCCGTCTGCCAGGCTGTCACGCAATTGCTCGCGCATGGCGCTGATCTCGCCCGCGCTGGCGGTGCGCAGCAGGTCCTTCATGTGATTGCTGCGCAGGGCGGTGTGACCGATCAGGGCCGCAACATTGACGGCTGGTCGGGCGGCCTGCACGGCGGCACGGTAGTCGGCAAAGCGTGGGTAGACGAACTCGCGGGCTGACCCGAGCAGGTTCATCGGGTCAGGTGGGTCACCGGCCAGGCTGACCGGCGAAGAGCTGATGCCACAATTGCCGACAATGACGGTGGTCACGCTCTGGCTGATCTTGGGCAGCATCCCGGGCTTGCGAATCACCACGGTGTCGTCGTGGGTGTGCACGTCGATGAATCCGGGTGCCAGCACCAGGACGTGGGCATCGATTTCTTCAATTGCGGAGGCGTCAGGCAGTGCACCGATGCGCAGGATGCGTCCATCATGGATGGCCACATCGGCGCGGTAACCGGGGGCATCGCTACCGTCGATCACAAATGCATCACGGATCAGCAGGTCGTACAGCATGTCAGTCTCCGGGGTGCTTTTCGCTGCACTTCAGGACGCGGTTGGCTTTTCGTACCAGCCAAGAAACAGATTCAAGGTCGATTCGACGATTTCGTCCTGCTTTTCCGGGCTGAGCAGGGCGGCGCCAAAGGTCACCTGCGGCCAGAACGCGAACGACTTGAGCAACGCGTGCACCTGCGTGGCGGCAAAGCCCGGATCGACCGGCTTCAGTCGTCCGTCTTTCTGCGCGGCGCGAATCCAGGCGCTGAAGGTTTCCTCGCGCTCGTTGATGCGTGCCAGCCAGACCTGGGCGCGCTCGGGCGAATGGATGGTTGCTCCGACCACGACCCGTGCGAGGTCCAGAAAACTGCTGTCGTTGAGGGTGCGCATCTTGCCCGTCAACAGATCCCTCAACTGTTCGCGCAGACCGACGTCGGCGTGATACACCACGTCTGATTGCGGAGGAGAGCAGTTCCAGAGACGCTGGAGGATCTCGGCAAAAAGCTCTTCCTTGCTGGGAAAGTGGTTGTAGACCGTGCGCTTGGAAACCTCGGCCCGCGCGGCGATGCGGTCCATGCTGGTGACCTCGAAACCACGGTCACCGAACTCGGCAATGGCTGCCAGGACGATGGCTTCGCGTTTCTGATCGGTGAGGCGCATGGGAGCTGTCATAGGTTCGCTTCAAACGTGCGTTTAGAGAAAAATTACACTCGGCAGTTTACTTGTCGCGGTGGATCATGCAAGCTTAAAACTACACCGTGTAGTGTAATGCACTGTTACACATTTGAAGCGATGTTGTCGATGCCACATGCTTGACATCAGACTCCTGCAACGTAATAGCAGACACTTTTGCACGGCTGAGCCTCAACCTGTCCCAGGGAGTCAGCAAACCATGGCCACGACCCACCAGAAAACGGATGTCTCTTCACTGCCCGTCCTGTCTCGTCACGAGGGGCGTTATCGTAATCATGCGCCGATGAAACCGTTCAGCCTCGTTCGAACGCTGGGCATTTTCTGGGATCAGGCGTTCAACAAACCCAAGGACACACGTCCGGCGGGCAAGGTGCCGGTGCAGCCACTGTCACGTCAGCAACTGCTGGCCGCGCCGGACAACACGGTTTACCGGCTCGGGCATTCCACCGTTCTGCTGAAACTGCGCAACCGCTTCTTTCTGACCGATCCGGTGTTTGCCGAGCGGGCGTCGCCGGTGCAATGGGCCGGGCCGCAACGCTTTCACCAGCCGCCGATCAGTCTGGAAGATTTGCCGCCGATCACTGCCGTCATCCTCTCGCACAACCATTACGACCACCTGGACCGTATGGCGATCAAGGCGCTGATGGCAAAGACTGAGCATTTCATCGCGCCGCTGGGCGTGGGCGATACGCTGATCGAATGGGGTGTGCCCGCGCACAAGGTGCGGCAACTGGACTGGTGGCAGTCCACGGAAGTGGAGGGCATCGAGTTCGTCGCCACTCCGTCCCAGCATTTCTCGGGGCGTACCTTGCGCGACAGCAATCAGACGTTGTGGGCGTCCTGGGTGATGATCAACGATCAGCAACGGATTTTCTTCAGCGGCGACAGCGGTTACTTCGATGGTTTCAAGACCATTGGCGAGCACTACGGCCCGTTCGACCTGACCCTGATGGAAACCGGCGCCTATAACGTGGAATGGCCCCAGGTGCATATGCAGCCCGAAGAGACGTTGCAGGCGCACCTCGACCTGCGCGGTCGATGGCTGCTGCCGATCCATAACGGCACCTTCGACCTGTCGATGCACGCCTGGCACGAGCCGTTCGACCGGATTCTGGCCCTGGCCTGGGAGCAAAACGTGACCATCACCACACCCATGATGGGCCAGCCGTTCTACCTGGATTATCCCTGCCGCGGCCTGACGTGGTGGATGAGCGTCGATGAAGTCACCACGCCTGAAGCCGAGGCTGAAGTCAGCTTTGAAGGCCAGAGCGCAGCCTGCAGTCGCCGTCGCCAGAGCGCTTGATTACCAAAGGTTCGAACTGATTTATCGATAGCGCTGCCTGTTTTTTGATTTGCCCCGTGTCACTCACCCCGGCCTAATCATCACTTCTTTAAAAGGAAGATAATGATATGCAAGGTGCTCGCGGGTCAGCTTCTCAAGGTGTCTGGTTGATGGTCGCCATCGTGTTGGTGGCGTTGAACCTGCGCCCCTCGATGGCAGCGGTCGGCCCATTGTTGTCGGCGATCAGGGTGGACATTTCGCTGGGGTTCGGCATGGCATCACTGCTGACCATGCTGCCGGTCATGGCCATGGGACTGGCGATGTTCGTCGGCATGGGCATTGCCGCTCGTGTCGGCTCCTACCTGACCATCACTATCTCGCTGGCGCTGATCGGTGTGGCGACACTGGCGCGGCTGTTTCTCGACTCTGCGGTTGAACTGATCTTCAGCGCCGTGCTGGCGGGGCTGGGCATCGCGATGATTCAGGCGCTGATGCCTGCACTCATCAAGTCACGCTTCAAGGACAATGTCTCGTTGTGCATGGGCCTTTACGTCACGGCGATCATGGGTGGCGCGGCGATTGCCGCATCCTTCAGCCCGCTGATGCTGAGTCACAGCGGCAACTGGCGGTTCGGCCTGGCGATCTGGGCTGCGCTGGCGCTGCTGGCGTTGTGTTTCTGGGTGGTTCAACGCCACGCGTTCCAGAGCTGCGGATCGTCCGCAGCTCCCCGCAAACAGGCGTTTTCGCGGATGCCAAGGGCCTGGATGTTGGGCGTCTTTTTTGGTCTGGGTACTGCGTCCTACACCTGTGCCCTGGCCTGGCTGGCACCGTATTACCTTGAAAATGGCTGGAGCGAGCAGGACGCCGGACTGTTGTTGGGCTTCATGACCCTGATGGAAGTGGTGTCGGGTCTGGTGACGCCAGCGCTGGCCAATCGCAGTCGCGACAAGCGTCTGGTGCTGGCAGTTCTGCTAGGGCTGATCATGGCGGGCTTCGTCGGTCTTATCCTGATGCCGCAGCAACTGAGCCTGCTATGGACCGGCCTGCTGGGTCTGGGCATCGGCGGCCTGTTCCCCATGAGCCTGATCGTCTCCATGGATCACTACGATGACCCGCAGCAGGCAGGCAGTCTGACCGCGTTCGTCCAGGGTGTGGGGTATCTGATCGCCGGCCTGTCACCCTTGCTGGCTGGCGTGATCCGTGACGTGACCGGCAGTTTCTCAGGCGCGTGGTGGTCGTTGATCGGGCTGGTCGCCGTGATGCTGCTGATGGTCGTGCGTCTTGATCCGCGACACTACGCCCGACACCTGCACGAATCGTCAGCACATGCCGGTGTTGCTGAAGGGAAGACGGCCTGATTGCGTTTTGATGTTATCTTGCTGGTGCTGATCCGGTCCTTGATCGCAGTGCCAACGAGATGACTCGATGCTCAACAGTAATGCCCTCAGAAAGCTGGACATGCAGGACCTGATGATCTTCGTCTCGGTCTTCGAGCAGCGCAACCTGACGCTGGTCTCGGAGACGCTGAACGTCAGCCAGTCCACAGTCAGTTACTGCCTCAAGAAGCTGCGGGCCAACTTCGAGGATGACCTGTTCATCAGCACCCGCAACGGCATGCGTCCTACCCGCAAGGCCATGGCCATGCACGACCATGTGCAGCAGATACTGCACAAGGTCAACCTCTGTCATGACGGGTTGAACCTGTTCGACCCGAGCAGCGGGCAAACCACCTTCACGGTCTGCGCTCCTGAATACTTTGAACTGCTGGTGCTGCCGCACCTGCTGCGCGGCTTCGTCGCTGCGGGTTTCTCGGTTGCGGTCAATGTCCAGAAACTGGACAAACACTTACCGGTCGAGCGACTTGCAGACGGCCGTTTCGATCTGGCACTGTGTTTCGGGCCTCGCTTTCACAAGGTCCCTGACAGCCTGATTGCCCAGGTGCTGCTGGAAGACGATCTGGTCTGCGTGATGGATAGCCAGTCGGCACCAGCGAGCGCGCTGATCGACCTTGAGACGTTCACCTCAAGGCATCACGTCTATCCGACGCCGTGGACCTCGGACACCAACATGGTTGACGGCTGGCTTCAGACGAAGGGCGTCGAGCGTCATATCGTGGCCAAGGCCAATAGTTACCGGGCAGCCTTGCAACTGCTGGAAGGTACACATTTCATACTGGTATTGCCACGGCGCATCCAGACGCTCTTGTGCAACGAGCCCTGGATAGCGGTTTACGAGTTGCCGCCTGACCTGCCGGGCTTCAGCCTGGACATGGTATGGAGCGCCCACGCCGATCAGGACGAAGCCAACGGCTGGTTCCGTGAACAGGTGGTCAAGGTGTGTGCCGAGCAGGGATTACTCTGATCAGCGGTCTTTCTGCGGATCAGGTTCTGTCGCCGGCCGTGGCTGCTCGCCCTTTTCGTTGAGCTGCTTGTTCTTCTCGCCCACTTTGCCAGCGTTTTCCGGCTTGTGATCGAGGTCTTCGCGTTCTGATTCCTGGGTCATGACCTGCCTCCGAATGAATGGACTCTCTCGGTATTGGTCAACGTGGCGCGCCCAAGATTCGATTTATCGTGATGACGACCCGGCAACCGCCTGCGCAGTGGAGGACCGGGTCGGCGTGATCAGCTCAAGAGGGTAATCAGATCCTTGGCCGTCTGAGCCGAGCTGGCCGGGTTCTGACCAGTCACCAGCTTGCCGTCGGTGATGACATGGACGCCCCAGTCATCGGTCTTCGAATAGTCGCCGCCCAGTTCCTTGAGCATGTCCTCGACCAGAAACGGCACGACATTGGTCAGGCCGACGCCTTCTTCTTCGCTGTTGGTAAAGCCGGTGACGCGACGGCCCTTGACCAGCGGCTCGCCATTTTCTGCACGGACCTTGCGCAGCACGCCGGGCGCATGGCACACCAGCGCATGGGGTTTGTCGGCCTTGGCGAACGCTTCGATCAGGGTGATGGATTTCGGATCTTCGGCCAGATCCCACAGCGGACCATGGCCGCCGGGGTAGAACACCGCGTCGAATTCGTCGGCCTTCACGTCAGCCAGGCGGCCCGTGTTGGCGAGCGCCTGCTGGGCAGCAGAGTCTTCATGGAAGCGCTGGGTTTCGGCGGTCTGTGCGTCTTGCTCATCACTCTTGGGGTCCAGCGGCGGCTGTCCACCTGCAGGCGACACCAGGGTGACTTCGGCCCCTGCGTCCTTGAAGATGTAGTAGGGCGCTGCAAATTCCTCGAGCCAGAAACCGGTTTTCTTGCCGGTATCGCCCAGTTGGTCGTGTGAAGTCAGAACCATCAGGATTTTCATGAGTGTGCTCGTCATTGAGGGAGTGAGAGGGTGTAGACAGACGAAAGCGCTAAGTGTTGTGCGCAATGCTGAACGTGAATGAAACAAGGCCGGATTCGACAGTAACGCGTCGAGATCCGGCCTTGTCATGCAGCAGCGATGATTGCCTGTGTCAGGCGCGAGCGATTACTCCTTGGTCAGGTCCACCAGCGGCTCCTGACGCACTTCGGTGTCGCGGCCTGCCTGAATGGTCTTGATCTGGCCCAGTGCCTTGTCGACGGCGCCCTTGTCCGCCAGCAGGCTGTAGCTGATCTGGAACTGACGCTGCGCTTTCGGCTCGATGGTCGGCACCAGATTCAGTGGGCGCTGGAAACGGCGGTTATAGGAAAAGCTGGTGCCAGGCTCAAGACCGGTCACATAGCCCTGGCCTTTGGTGTCAGTGTTTTTCCACAGCGAGAACACTGGCAACTGCTGGGTATTGAAACCTACCGCTACGCCCAGGCTGCCTGCCTTGTTGTGCAACACAGTGACAGTGTCGCCCTTGTCATCGCCGTACGGCACGATGTTGTAGACGGTTTCGTCGTAATCCGGGGTCGGTCCGCGATAGGTCTGCCAGTCGCCCAGATCACCCTTGGCCTTTTCGTTGAACGGCGATACCTGCTTGACCGGCGCTTCGAAGCGCGCGCCCTGTTCCAGGAACGGCGTGCTGAAGTTGCTGTGGTACAGCGCCTGATATTCCTTCGGATAGTCGCCGTTGTTGGTCAGCGTGTCGTTCAGCGAGAAACGTGTGCTGCCCGGCTCGGTGACCAGTTCGGTCTGCACCGAGAAATCGACCTTCTTGAACGCCTGTTCCTTGAGCTCACCCTTGAGGCGGATCGCGTAGGGCGGCTTCTCGTCAATGTGCAGCGTCACCTTGCTGGCCGGGATATTGGCTGCGCGACCGTGCAGGGTCAGCAGCTCGCCGTTGTCCATGCCCGGATGGCCGACCCATTCGTAGCCGCAACGGGCAACCAGTTCGTTGAACCCTTCCAGCCAGCCCAGCCCGCCGCGACCATTGAGTTCGATGAACGCCGGGTTGACCACATCTTTGACCGGCGAATCCCAGCCCATGCGCACATCACCGACCGAGGCCTGCAGCACGTTCATGCCACGCGTCGGCACCACAGAGAGCTTCATGGTGCCGTTGTCGATATCAATGATGCTCACGCCTTCCTGGCGACCGCCATGCAGGGTTCGCAGGGTAATGGTGAACGGCTTGTCGGTCTTGACGCCCAGTTGCTTGCTGGTGATCTGCTGGTTCTGCGCAGGCTTGTCGGTGTCGAGCAGAACGTAGTCCCAGGCAAAGGCGCTGGAGGCGAGGGAGAGGGCGCTGAGGCCCACCAGCAGGGGGAGGGTTTTCATGATGGTCTTGTCCTTTTTACTTATTGGAATTATGAGTGTGCTGGACTGGATTAAACGTTTCAGCAGTCAGCGGAGTCTAGCCAAAGTCGTGGGCGCTGTGGAGTAGAATTTATATCGGCATCGTCGGACGGCCCGGGTTTCATAAACATGTGCTGTTTTACCGGGGCTGGGGTTTGAAGACAGCGCATGCTGTCCACCATCATGCGATTCATCTGCTGGTGCCCGCCAACGTTGCTGTCAGCCGGACCGCGCGGATTCCCGGATCTGCTTCCACTCTATCCCGAAGCGCCCGAGGTATTTGCGCAGTCTGTCTGCGTCATTGGGGTTGGCCTTGCTCAGCCGCGACACGCCGAACAATTGCCGTCCCGCGCTTGACAGGTTGTCGGCTCCCTTGCAGATTTCAATCACGGCATTGAGTTGCAGTCGGTCGAAAAGATCCAGTTCAGGGTCGTCGTCGAGCAGCGCCGTGGTTATTTCGTCCGCCTGACTCAGGCCCCAGGCGTAACGCAGTCGGTCTATCTCTTCTGCGACCTGATCTTCATCGATGCGACCGCTGTCTGCCAGTGTGGCCATGCGGGTAATGGAGGCCGACAGTTCTCTGAAGTTACCCAGCCAGACGGCTTCGGCGGAACAGGCGAAGGCTACGTAGCGTTTGCGTGCCTGCTGATTGAAACTCACCATGCTGCCCAGTTCCTGAGCATGACGCTCAAGCTCGAAATCAATGTTGGGCTCGATGTCCTCGCGACGCCCGGCCAAACCCGGCAGCTGGAACGTCCACAGATTGATTCGTGCATACAGGTCTTCGCGAAACAGGCCCTGCAGAACGCGTTCGCGCAGGTCGCGGTGAGTCCCGGCGATGATCACGAAATCGCTGTGCACTTCCTTGTCCGAGCCCATGGGGAAAAACCGTTTCTCTTCGATGGCCTTGAGCAGCATGGCCTGCTCGTCGGCCCCAAGTTCACCGATTTCATCCAGAAACAACATGCCGCCGTCCGCCGAACGCAGCAGACCATCGCGTGCATTCTGGGCACCCGTGAACGCGCCTTTGACGTGGCCAAACAGCGCCGACATGGCGCCGTCGCCTCGCAGGGTTGCGCAGTTCACTTCCACGAAACGCCCCTGAACCTGATGCCTGCTGCGCTTGAGTTCGTAAATTCGCCTGGCCAGAAAAGACTTGCCCGCTCCGGTGGGGCCGATCAGCAACATGGGGGCTTTCGAGCGCACGGCGACGCGTTCGATCTGTTCGATGGAACGGTTGAAGGCCGGATTGCGCGTGGCGATACCGGACTTCAGGAAGGCCAGGCCTTCCAGGCGCTTGCTGGCGAATCGCGATGCAATCCGGTCGTAGCGTGAAAGGTCGAGGTCAATCAGTGTGTGCGTGCCGACGGCGGGTTCGCTCGGGTCGCGGCGTTTTGACGGTGATGTCTGGATCAGCCGGGCGGGCAGAAACCGGGCTTCGGTGAGCAGGAACCAGCAGATCTGCGCAACGTGGGTGCCGGTGGTGATGTGCACCAGATAATCTTCATGGTCGGTGTCGAACGCATAGGCGGTGGTGAAGTCGTGCAGGGCGCCATAGACCTCCTCGAAGTCCCATGGATTTTTCAGGTGCATGGGGTGAAGACGTACGTCGGTCTCAGGTGAGATCTGGCGGATATCGTCGGCCACCCGCTGCGCCAGGCTGACGTCCCGTGCGTCGATGCCGTGAATCAGTTCCAGGCGGTGGATCAGCACATCTTCCTGCTGGCACAGGCTGACGCTGGGTCGCCAGTGATTCCAGCGATTCGCACCTTTGCCCACGCGATCGAGCGTGGCGCCAATAAATCCGATCGCGACGGTACGTCTGGAAGACATCTTTATACCTTGAGATAAAAAGCGATAAAAAATAATAGAATTTTATGGTCAATCTGTCTCGTTCAGATATCGCTTTCACGCGGATAAAATAAATAATCGTTAAAAAACAATGAGATATAAATATATGGGCCATCCTCTCTAAGTCTGGCACGGCCGCTGCAATAGCTTACTCATGAAAAACCCCGGCTTCATGAAACGAACGCCACCAGGTAATGCGCCGAACCTTCGGCATGACAAGAGTAGAGAACATGGAAAAGACCGCCTACCAGTTGCTGGAAGTCGCCAACGGTAAACCCATCAAAATGTGGACTCAGGGTGTGCCGGTTGAAGACGAAGCGCGTCAGCAATTGATGAACACAGCCAGCATGCCGTTCATTTTCAAGCACCTGGCGGTCATGCCCGATGTGCACTTGGGCAAGGGTTCGACCATTGGCAGCGTTATCCCTACGGTGGGGGCAATCATTCCTGCCGCAGTCGGGGTGGATATCGGTTGCGGCATGATTGCTGCGCGTACGTCGCTGACGGCCAGCGATCTGCCGGACAACCTGGCCCGTCTGCGCAGCGCCATCGAACAGGCCGTGCCTCATGGTCGAACCTCGACACGTGGCGGTCGAGACAAGGGCGCGTGGGGCGATATTCCGCAGCAGGCCGATCGGGCATGGGAAGCATTGGCGCCAGGCTTCAAGGCGCTGACCGACAAATACCCGCGACTGGTCAAAAGCAACAACCGCCAGCATCTGGGCACGCTGGGTTCGGGCAACCACTTCATCGAAGTTTGCCTGGATGAAGCCAACCGGGTCTGGTTCATGCTGCACAGCGGTTCACGCGGCGTTGGCAATGCAATCGGTACGCTGTTCATCCAGATGGCACAGGCAGACATGCGTCAGCACATCGCCAACCTGCCGGATCGAGATCTCGCGTATTTCGAAGAAGGCAGTCAGCACTTCGATGACTACGTACAGGCAGTCGGTTGGGCGCAGGATTTTGCCCGGCAGAACCGCGAACTGATGATGCAGGCTGTGGTTCAGGCCGCCCGTAAGATTATCAGCAAGCCGTTTGAGGTCGCGCTTGAGGCTGTCAACTGCCACCACAACTACGTGCAAAAAGAGCGGCATTTCGGCGAGGAGGTTCTGGTCACACGTAAAGGCGCGGTGTCGGCCAAAAAAGGCGAGCTGGGGATCATCCCGGGCTCCATGGGCGCCAAGAGTTTCATCGTGCGCGGGTTGGGCAACGAGGAGTCATTCTGCTCCTGCAGCCACGGTGCCGGTCGAACCATGAGCCGCACCAAGGCCAAGGGCATGTTCACGGTCGAGGACCAGATTCGGGCCACCGCCCATGTGGAGTGCCGCAAGGATGCTGCGGTGATCGATGAAATTCCGATGGCCTACAAAGACATCGACAAGGTCATGCATGCACAGCGCGAGCTGGTGGAAGTGATGCACACGCTGCGGCAAGTGGTGTGTGTGAAAGGCTAATCGCAGACGGAGCGCAGGATGCTCCGTCTGCTAAGGAATAACGGGAAATGAAAAGGGAATCTACAGAGGCGCATCCGCTGGATGACACGATGCGCGCACGGGTGCTGGATGAACTTGCACGCATAGAGCGCGAGCGCAATGTCACGGTCTTGTACGCGTGTGAATCAGGCAGTCGTGCCTGGGGCTTCGCCTCCACCGACAGCGATTACGACGTTCGCTTCGTGTATGTCGAGAAGCCGGAATGGTTCGTTCAGGTCGACGCGGGTCGTGACGTGATCGAGCGTCCGCTGGACGACGAACTGGATGTCAGTGGCTGGGAGCTGCGCAAGACCCTCGGATTATTGCGCAAGTCCAACCCGACGCTGCTCGAATGGCTTGACTCACCGCTGGTGTATCGCAGCGAAACCGAGGCAACCGCGCGTCTTCGGGCGCTGGCTGAAGCGTTTTATAGCCCGCCTGCTGCGCGCAACCATTACCTGTCGATGGCCAGGAAGAATTTTCGTGGTTATCTGCAAGGCGAGAGCGTGCGTTTCAAGAAGTACTTTTACGTGCTGCGGCCCTTGCTGGCGGTGCGCTGGATCGACCAGGGCCGGGGCAGGCCGCCCATGACGTTCGCTGATCTGTTGAGCACGGTCGACGACCCGCTGCTGCTCGACGAAGTGGCTGAATTGCTGGTGCTCAAGCGCAGTGCCGACGAGGCTGCCTACGGACCACGGCGTCCCGCGCTGCATGCGTTCATCGCGGCCGAGCTGGAGCGCAGCGTGCCCGTATTACCAAGGACGCATGGCGACAGCGGCTTACTTGATCAGTACTTGAGGGAAACTGTCGCGCATTACGCAGGGAGTCGGACATGAACAGGGATGTTATCGAGCTGGACGGCTCCTGCGGAGGCGGGCAAGTACTGCGCAGCGCCTTGAGCCTGTCCATGATTACGGGCCGTGCGCTGCACATCCATCACATCCGTGGCCAACGCAGCCGGCCGGGTTTGCTGCGTCAGCACCTCACGGCTGTTCTGGCTGCGGCGACGATCTGTGAGGCGCAGGTGAGCGGTGCCGAATTGGGCTCTCAGGCTTTATGGTTCGAGCCGGGCAAGGTGCGAGCGGGCGATTATGAGTTTGCAATCGGCAGCGCGGGCAGTTGCACGCTGGTATTGCAAACGCTCTTGCCGGCATTGTTGCTGTCGTGCGAACCCAGTCGGGTGTCGATCAGCGGCGGGACCCATAACCCCATGGCGCCTGCGGTGGACTTTCTGCAGCGGGCGTGGCTGCCACAGCTGAGGCGTATGGGCGCGCAAGTGGAACTGGAGCTGCTTCGCCACGGATTCGTTCCCGCAGGAGGCGGGCAGGTGCAGGCCATGATCAATCCTTCCCGGCTGACAGCCTTGCATCTGCACGACCGGGGAACAGAAATCGGCCGTCATGCCACGGCACTGTCTGCGAGTCTGCCTGAACAGGTGGCAATGCGTGAACTGGCCCGAGTCGGTCAACGCCTGTCGATGGCACCTGCGCAGTTGCATACGGTTGTGCTGGACCCGGAGCAGGGGCCTGGCAACGCGCTGTCGCTGGTCGTTGAGTGTGAACAGGTCACCGAGGTCTTCAGTGCGTTTGGCCAGTCGAACCTGCGTGCCGAAGCCGTGGCTGATCGTGCAATCGTGAAGGCGGTCGAATGGCTGCACAGCGATTCGGCGGTGGCCGAGCATCTGGCTGACCAGTTGCTGTTGCCCATGGCGCTGGCGGGCGGCGGCAGTTTCAGTACGTTGCGCATGACTGACCATCTGCTCAGCAATATCTCGGTCATCGAGCGCTTTCTGCCGGTTCGCTTTGACTGTCATGAAGCGTCGTCACACCGGCTATTGATCGAATGCCGAGCTGCCTGATTCGTCCTTCACACATCCGTGAATCACCAAACGCTCGATCTGCGCCTGCTCCCATCCGCTGAGCAGACTGACCGGGTCCGTGCGCGGCCAGTCTTCGGCGGAACCTTGTTGCCCCTCCGCATTCAGGCAGTGCAGGCACCCTGTCACTTGGTTGCCCGAGATTTCCAGCGTCAGGCACCAGCCATCGATGTCGATCCGGAGCAGGTTCGACTCGAAATCATCGAGGCGGCGCAGTGAGCGAACGCCCAGCGCTGCCTCTTTCAGGCGCTGATAGACCTCGCGGGCGCTTAGGGTTGGAGTGGGTGGCATGGGCGTTCGCGATCAGGTTGAAAAGGGGCGACCAGCATAAAAGCCGGTCGTCCTGCTGTCACTCTGCGGGTGTTTCATCGGCTGGGGCTGCACCAAACAGTGTCTCGACTTCAGCCTGCGTCTGGTTGATAGCCCCCAGATGGCGAATCAGTTCGGCCTGGCGACTGCCCCGGATACCGGCCGTGGTCATGATCCCGTCACGTACGTAGGTGTAGACGCCGCTGACGGCAAACGGGGTGATGTGGCTCACGTGGGCACTGATGCCATGGGTGATGGCCTTGAAGCGTTCGCTGGCGTAACAGGTGCGTCGCGTCCAGGCCGATTCGAAAGTGATTTCCATGAACACGATGTTCAGGCGTGGTTCGCTGGCGTAATGGGCGACGTCCGGCGCAGGGGGCGCGGGTTGCTCGTTGTCGTAGGGCTGCGCAAGGTGCAGGCGCAGTTTGAGCACCTCGTCCAGACCGGCCAGGTCGCGAGCCAGGGTGTCGATGGCTTCGCGCGCAGCGGCAAGGTTGTCGCGATTCAGATGAAAGTGCAGGTGCAGACGATCCAGAGTCGAGGTTTCGTTGGGCGAAGGTTCCGGCAAGCGATCCATCAACGTGCTCGAACCATCCGGCACGTCATAGGCCAGGGTTTCCTCGAACATGTTCTGTTCATCGGAAAACAGAATCGCGCTGGCCTTCTGGAAGCGCTGCTGGTCTTCAGTCGACAGAAAGCCGATCTCCACGCCACCATCCAGCACGTAGCCTTCCAATGGCTTGACGCCTTCGATGATCGGCCACAGGTGGGCGTCCTGTTCGCGGGACAGGTGATGCTGCACGTACCAGCCAAGGCCATCGAGGCGCGCGCACAGAGGGCCGTGCACGTCACGCCAGTAAGTGGCGAAGAGTTCGTGGGGTACGCCGGGTCTGCGCAGTACCGTGGTGTAGGTATTGATGACGATGCGCTGGTCGCGCGCGCCGTGGTTGTCGGCGAAGTGTGAGGTGTGCATGAGTAGGCTCTGCGCTGAAGTGTCTGAATGAGGCGTTCCAGCGACCGCTTAAGTTCAAGGAATATGCCCGGCGGGGCTCTACACGCAGTCTGCCGCAGCGGGCCAGTCGCGCTATCATCAGCGCACCTTGCCAGCGGATAGCCCCATGCAGTTGCCCGACCTGAACCTGTTGATCGCCCTTGATGCGTTGCTCGACGAAGGCAGTGTGGTGGGCGCGGCGCGGCGCATGCACCTCAGCCCGGCGGCCATGAGTCGCACGTTGACGCGGATTCGTGAGGCCACCGGCGATCCGGTACTGGTGCGTGCCGGTCGTGGGCTGGTGCCGACGCCGCGTGCGCTGGCCATGCAGGCGCAAGTGCGCGAACTGGTCGAACAGGCCGCTCAGGTGTTTCAGGCCCGCGATGAAGTGGACATGAGCACCCTGGAGCGCTGTTTCAACGTGCGCTCCAACGACGTGTTCTTCGGCTCGTTCGGTGCCCATGTGCTGGAGGCGATCCGCATCGGTGCGCCCGGCTGCACCCTGCGCTTCGTGCCTGAGGGGGCTGACGACGATGACGCGCTGCGCGAAGGCAGGATCGACCTTTACATCTCGTCACGGCTCAATTTCGGTCCGGAGATCAAGATTCAGAGCCTGTTCAACACTCGCTTCTGCGGTCTGGCACGTGAAGGGCATCCCATCTTCGACGGACCGATCACACCCGAGCGATTCGCCGGGTTCGATCACGTCAGCGTATCTCGCAGAGGCCTTGCACGCGGACCGATCGATCCGGCGCTGGCAGAGCTGGGACTGGAGCGGCGTATCGCGCTGATCACACCGCATTTCCACTCAGCGATTTTCGGGGTGGCCGAGTCTGACCTGATCCTGTCGTTGCCCGAGCCGGTGCTCTGGGGCCTGAAGCGACTGGGCCTGAAGATGCGCGCGTTTGCCATTCCTCTGGCGCTGGAAACCGTGTCGGTCAATCAGGCCTGGCACCCGCGCTTCGATAAGGACCCGGCGCACCGCTGGCTGCGCCAGACCCTCAAAGAGGTCTGTTCAGTGCCCCGGCAGATGGACCTTTAACGCGGGCTGTTCTGGCACTTGGCAATGCAGGGTGAAACGAACAGATGGCCTCGCCATGCGCCTGCCACTGTCCGGGTTGCAACCAGCGTCCACATAAGCACCAGCAGGGCAACCAGCGCCATGCCGAACTGGTCGAAAAAGCCCAGTTGCAAGGTCGAACCCAGTTTCAGCGTCGCCAGCGCGTACACGCCAAGGGGAAAGGTGAAGGCCCACCAGCCCAGATTGAACTCGATGCCGGCCTTGAAATATCGCAGCGTGATCAACGCAGCCAGCGCCATCCACCAGAGGCCGAGGCCCCAGAACAGTGTGCCGACTATGACGCCGACCCCTGCGGCTACTTCGCCGACCGACGCCAGGCCGTGCGCGGCGAACACCTGAGGCGCGTCATTGCCCATCACCAGCATGCCCAGCGCGCCTGTCCCGATAGGTCCCAGCGCCAGCCAGCTCGAGGCGGCCATGCTTTCGTGGGGCAGTTTGTGCAACGCCAGACGCAGCAACAGGATCACCAGAATGCTCAGCGCCACCGGCACCGAGTAGGCCCACAACACGTAGCTGGTGATCAGCACCGTGAATTGCGACGCAGTGTCGGTAAGGTGCGGAGTCAGCAGGCCGCCGCAGGCAGCGGCAACTTCCGCAGCCACCACGGGCAGCAGCCAGACAGCGGTCATCTTTTCGATGCTATGTTCCTGGCGGGTGAACATCATGAACGGGATCAACACGCCGCAGGCCATGGCCATTGCCACATCCAGCCACCACAGGGCTTCGGCCACCGGAATCACGCCAGCGCCCCAGCGCTCCGGTCCGAATACCAGAAGACCACTGATGATCGTCGCCAGACCCATGGGAATGGTGCCGAAGAACATCGAGACCGTCGAATGCCCGAACACCTGCCGCGCTTCATCGAAGAACAGCAACCAGCGGCTCGCGTACATCACGCTGAACAGCACGAACAGGCCGATGTTGAAGAACCACAGGGCTTCGCCCACATTGCGCAACAATGCGATGTCGCCGGGCAGTTGCGCCAGCGCCAGAGACAGAACCCCGGTGCCCATGGTCACGGCGAACCAGTTGGGGGTGAATTGCCTGACAGCTTCGCGCGGGCTCGATAACGAGGCGAGGGGAGCGATGCCCTCGATGACGGTTGCAAGCCTGCTCATGATGTTCTCCTGCTGACGGCCTGGGTTTATGTCGTGAGTTTACGGGCGTGCGAACAATTCTCTAAACGGGTAATCTCGGTTCCAGTTACCTGTTATTCAGGTTGATCTGTGTTCGGGAGTCATCGCTTGAAACTCAACCTGCGTCAGTTGCAGATATTCTGCGCCGTCACCCAGCACGGCAGCACCGTTGGCGCAGGCCTTGCCGTATCACTTTCACAATCGGCGACCAGCGCGGCCTTGAACGAGCTGGAAAGCGCGCTGGGTACCCGGTTATTCGATCGGGTCGGCAAGCGTCTGGTCTTGAATGACAACGGACACGCATTGTTGCCTCAGGCCCGGCAGATGTTGGAAAGCGCCCAGCAGATCGAAGACAGCTTTCTGTTGCCCGACGCCGGTCTGAACACCCGGTTGCGGATCGGCTGCAGCAGCACCATCGCCAATTACGTGCTGCCACAGATCGTTGCGGCGCTGCGCACCTCGGCGCCTTCGTTACGGGTGGACATGGATATCGGCAACAGCGCGCTGATCGCCCGCAAGGTCGCGCAATTCGAGATCGACATGGGGATGATCGAGGCACCGTGTCACCTGCCCGAGCTGATCGCCGAACCCTGGTTGGTCGATGAAATGGTCATCGTTGCCGGGCGTGATCATCCGCTGGCCGCGCAGAAACAGGTGTCGCTGAGTGACCTGCAACACGCCGAGTGGCTGCTGCGCGAGCCGGGCTCGGGGACGCGCGGCGAAGTGGAACATCTGTTGCTCAGGCACCTTCATGACTTGGAAGACATGCGTCAGATGGGCAGCTCCGAAGCGATCAAACGCACTCTGGCCCAAGGGATCGGCATCAGTTGCCTGTCCCGCCGCGTGGTGGCTGATCTGTTGGCGAGCGGCGAGCTGCAGATCCTCAACAGCCCCTTGCCACCGCTGACCCGCCGGTTCTTCCTGATTCGTCACCGCGACAAGTTTGTCTCGACCAGCCTGCAGCGATTCAGTGAGCAGTGCAGCGAATCAGCGGGTGAGGCGTGATCCGAAGAAACCCGCCTCTTGTCAAACGCTGTAATTTACTGAAATGCACGCACACCTGCTTCTGCCCGAAGGGCGTGGGAGCTCTCGGAGGTTACGACGGCAGCGATGGGCTGCGCAGCGGCCCCAGGGTGCATCTGACACACCGCGTGTGCAGGTTTTGCTGCCGGTTCCCGGCAGATCGCCGGCAAGCCGCCTCCCACAGTTAGGTGTTTGCCCAGTGAAAGCGCTGTTTCAGGCCTGACCAATCACGACCCGCCACGGTTTCAGCCACAGCGCCAGGCCTATCAGCAAAAGCATGCCATACGCAGCGCTGAGCCCCAGTTGCAGCCAGGTATTCTGCAACGGATGCAGCACCAGCGCGGCAAGTATCATCAGCGCAGCAGCCAGCAGCCAGTGGCTGCGCCACGGAAGAACGCTCAGCAGCGACTGGCGGCGCATCAGCAGAACGCCCGTCACCAGTGCGCCTCCCAGCGCGGCGATGGCGATGCCGGTCAGGCCGAATATCAAGGGCAGCACGCCCAGCAGCAAGGCGTTGGACAGGCTGCCGATCAGTTCACAGTTGAGCGGCAGGCGCGTGTCACCGGCTGCGTAGGCGTAACGCGCCAACAGCGCATTCCAGGCCCCGAACATCAGCGGCACGGCAAACCAGGCGAGCAACCCCGGCAGCGGGCCGTCATGGGTCTGGTTGGGCAACAGCAGCACGACCAGAGCGCCCGCTGCGCCGATCAGACCGGCGACAGCCGGCAGGGTCAGCAGGGTGGCGCTGCCCAGTCCACGTTTCAGCAGGCTGAGGCGTTGATCGCCCGCGCTGCCACTCATCAACCCCAGCAACACCTGATTCAGACTCATCAAGGCAATAAGGGGCAGGTTGATCAGTTTGCGCGCCAGATTGACCCAGGTGACGGCGCCTTCACCCAGCAACGATGCGACCATCCGTTCCAGCAGTGCCAGGCCCTGACTGGCCAGGTTACTGCTCAACAGCGGCCCGATGCGCTGCAACAGTTCACGCACCACGCCTGCTTCGGCCTGCCACTGCCAGGGCCGCCAGCCGGAGCGATACAGGCTCGGCAACAGCACGCCCGGCATCAGCAGACTGCCCAGCACGCAGGCACTCGCCAGTCCCGTGGGAGTGGCGGCATGACCAAGAACAGCGAGATAGATGACCGGCGGCAGGTTGAACAGCAATGAACCCAGCCCGGCCAGCACAAAGCGCGAGCGCGCCTGCAACGGTACGCAGAGCAGGCCGTGCAGCATGAAGCCGGGCGCGCACCAGGCCAGCCAGCGCAGTCCGCTGCTTGCCTGGGCGTAGCCGTCTGCATCGAGCCCCGGCCCGATCAGGCGCACCAGCAGACCGGCACCCAGCGCCAGCAGAGCGCTGAGCAGGACGCCCGCCAGCGTCAGGCGCGGCACCATTGCGCCCAGCCAGCGTTGTTGTCCGTTCGCCGAGCGCTGCTGGTACAGCGGCAGGGCAGCGGCGCTGAGCAGCCCGGCGGCCAGCGACATGCGCAGGGCTTCGGGCAGAAACATCGACACCAGAAACGCGTCGCTCTGCCCGCCAGCGCCCCAGGCGGCAACCAGCAGCCACTCGCGGGCGAAGCCTGCGGCCAGCCCGGTGAGGGTGGCCAGGGTCAGCCACAGTGTCGAACCCAGCATCGTCGTCGTTTCTGTCAGTGAAACAGGGTGAACAGGCCTTTGCCGCCCACCTTGTAGTTGAGATTGCGGGCGCGCTCGCCTTTGATTTCAGCGTTCGGACCGCTGACGATGGCGTAGGGTGGCACCGGCTTGGAGACCACGCTGTTGCCGCCGACCACGGCACCTTCGCCAATGTTGGCGCCGAACGACAGCAATGCGCGGCTGCAGATCCACGCGTAGTCACCGATGAACACCGGACCGCCGACAGCCCAGAATTCGGGCTCGTTGAGGTCGTGCCCGCCAGCGATGATCAGCACGTGGGACGCGATGGTGACGTGATCACCGATCACCAGACCACCCCGTGCATCCAGTTGGCAATGCCAGCCCACCGTGGTGTCTTTGCCGATGCGCAGGCTGTCCACGCCCAGCACTTCGGTGTTGCGCCATACCGTCGAGCCCTTGCCGATCTTCGCTCCGCCCATGCGCAGCCAGAGCAGGCGCAGGGTATGACTGGGGATCTTGCAGATCAGGATGTTGTACACCTGCTCCCAGGTGCGCAGCATCCGGTCGCGCAGGGTCGGCCAGTTGATGCCGTACAGCGGGATCAGCGCGCCGAGGGTTTCGCTGGCCAGCAGGCGATAGAAGCGCCGGGCCAGCGGCGGCTCGATCCGCGGTTCGATGTTCAGGTAGCAGATGAACGACAGGGTGGTGTCCTTGATGCGCGTCTCGAAACACACTTCGTTGTCCAGCATCCATTGGTAGGTGGCCTGCAACTCTTCGAGTGGCACACCCATCTTGCGGGCGTAATCAGGCAATGCGTCGCGCAGATTGTGCGAGTGCATCATGCGATGTTTCATGTGGCGGCTCCCTGCTCGGGTAAGGCGACGGGGGATGGCTGCGGTCTGGCGGCGACGGCACGCAGGCGCCTGCTTTCGTGCAGGCTGATGCCGATGAACAGCCAGAACAGCGCGACCAGTACGCTGGTAAAACTGAAGTAGTGGTCAAACAGGCCGCTGCACAGCGCAGCCAGCACGCCGGTCATGCAGCCAAGGTTGACCGCGTTTTCCGGGGTCAGCACGATCCGGCCGGCTGGCGGACGTACTTCCTTCCACCAACTGACCGTGATGGCGATGAACAGCAGCATGCCCGGCAGGCCCATCTTGTAGATGAAATTCAGCCACAGGTTGGAGATCCCGAAGTCGGTGTAACCGAGGACCGGCGGGTCGGTCTTGAAGCCGATCCCGAACGGGAAGGTGGCCATCGCATCCGGGAAATGGCTGTATTCCAGAAAGCGGATCGCGGTACTGGTGTCGTCGTCGGAAAACAGACTCATCAACCGGTCCTGAAGCGGCGGATAGAACATCATCAGGACCACGCCTGCCGCCGCTCCGCCCATCAGTATCCTGCCCAGATGCGGAATGCGCCGACGGGTCATCCACAGCATGACGATGACCAGGCTCACCAGTGCGCCGCGCGATCCGGTCAGCAACAGCCCGAGGGCACCCAGCACCGCGACCGAAAGGCCCAGCATGCGGGCAGAGCCGGTGCGGGTCATGCCGAAACAGAAAGCCAGCGGCAACAGCATCGCCAGCGCGCCGCCAGCCACGTTGGGGTGCATCCATGGCGAGCCCATTCGGCTGGAGAGCGACAGCAATGCCTCGCCCAGCACATCGGCACCGCTGTAGCCCATGACCCTGAGGACGGGCGTGATGCTCAGGGCCGAACCGCTCAGGACGTAGATCGGAATCGACAGCAGCAACAGCATCAGGGTGCCGCCGAGCAGGGCGATGACGAGCTTTTCCAGTGTCGGCAGGTCCACCAGCAGGCGCGGCACCAGAAACAGGACCGACAGGTTGAACAGCCAGCGCACCCAATTGATCGGTCCGTTACCTTCAGCCACCACGGTCAGTTCACCGATCAGAAACGGGAACGCGCTGAACATCATCAGCGCCACCAGCAGTCGCTCGGTGCGCAGCATCTTCGGAATTCGGGCCTGATGCTGGATCATTGCCTGCAGCAGATAGCTGCCCCAGGTCAGCATGATCAAGGCCTCGGACACCGTGGTGCGGATGCCGATCTGTACCGTGGAGTAGGGAATGAACGTCGCGATCACACCAAACAGCAGCAGCCCGCGCACCGGGCGTCTGATGATGGTGATGACCGAGGCGGCACCGACGGCCGCAAGCAACACGAACGGTACCGGCAGCATCCAGATCATCACGCCGAACAGCAGACTGAAGAACAGTCCTATGGGCATGGCCATCGGCATCAGCGAAGTTCCTCCAGCGTGGCATGCACCTGCTTGCAGAACGCGTCGAGGTTGTAGCGGGCTGCCCAGGCTTTCGAGACTTCTGGATCTTCTGCGGGGGCGTTGGACAACGTGCCCATCAGGTGAATCAGGTTGGCGCTGTCGGTGGGTGAGAAGTGCGGGCTGTCGGGCGGCGAGATTTCATCCAGCGACGAGCCGGTCGCGACGGCCACGCGGGTGCCAACGCTCAACGCTTCAATGACCGGCAGGCCGAAGCCTTCGCACAGCGATGGCTGCCACAAACGATCCGCGTCGCGGTACACAGCATGCAGTTCGGCGTCGCTCAGGCCGGTCAGTACGTGCAGACCCTGAAGCTGACGCTGGGCCTCGGTCAACGGTTCGTCACCACCGACCAGCACCAGATCCGGGGTGTCGACGAACTGCATGCGTGCCGTCTGCCAGGCATCGACGAACCATTTGATGTTCTTGCGCGGCTCGCGAGTGCCCACGCACAGCCAGTAGCGCTGCGGCAGTCTCAATGAACTGATATCGGCTGCCTCGCCCTTGAAGCCTTCGACCAGCAGCGGCACGATGCGGATCTTGTCCCGTGCCTTGGGAAACAGGCGCAGGACTTCGCTCGCCGTGTAGCTCGACGGCAGCCAGACCTGATCGGCGACCCGGATCGAATGGGCAATCGAGAGGTAGTCAGTCAGGCGATAGACACGGGCCTTGAGCCGCGATCCGTGGTTGTTTTGCTGAGTGATCTGAAACACATCGTGCAACTGCAACACATAGCGCAGCCCCGCCGGTTTGCGACCCAGTGGCAGCCCCATGTTGATGTTGGCGAAGTAGATCTGGATGTCTGCATCGCGCAGGGCGCGCGGCAGGAACACGCCCTCGAAGCGCAGCCGGTCCGGTATCCGGTGCACCGAATTCAGTGGCGTGGCCCACTGCGGCGCGTGGATGAGTCGTCGTATCGGGTGGTCATAAGGCGCCACGCCGAACAGTTGCAACTGGACATCGGGGTGCGCGCGAAAGGCTTCTTCGAGCGCGAAGTTCTGGCGGCCGATGCCGCTGACGGGGTAACCGGCTGCTGCGCGGTAATCAAGTCCTATACGCATGAGCGCGATCCTTGCCTGTGTGCGTGAGTCGGGTGTAGATGACTTCCAGCTGTGACGCCGAGACCGACCAGTCGTGGCGGGAGCGCACATAGACGCGCGCGGCTTCGCCGATCCTGTCCAGGAGCATGGGCTTTTCGATGTTGTCGATGATCAGGGCCGCCAGCCCTGCGGCTTCTTCGCTGCCCAGATAGTGCTCACCGTTGGTGACAGCCAGACCGGAAACGCCCTGGCTGGTAGTGATGATGGGCAGTCCGGCCGCCATCGATTCCAGCGTCTTGAGTTTCGAACCGCCACCCTGACGCAGGGGTGCGAAGAAGATGGCCGTGGTGGTTTGCAACGCGCGCAGGTCCGGCACGAACCCGAGCCATTCGATGCGTGGGTCCGGCCAGCGCTCGCGCCACGACTCAGGCATCGCGAAACCGCCGATGGCAAAGCGCACGTCGGGCGATCTGGCCCAGACCTGAGGCATGATCTCGTCCAGCGCCCACTCGATGGCGTCGATATTCGGGCCGTACTCATAATTGCCGATGTACAGCAGGCGACGGCTCGTGCGGTCGGCATGCACGCTGGCGTAATAACCGCAATCCACACTGTTGACCACGAAGGACGTTGCCTTGCCGCTCAGGCGTGAGAGGACCTTGGCATCGTCTTCTGTCACCGCGACCAGTTCGCTTGCCTGACGGAACACGCGGGTTTCCCAGCGGCGATAACGCCAGCGGTCATACACCGCGAACGCATTGGCCCAGCGCGGTATGCGCTCGTAACTGGCGGCGCCGAGATCTGATTCGACGTTGTGTTCGGTGAGCACGAACGGTTTGCCTGAGCGCTTGAGCGCCTGCTCGAACGGCTGGAAGGCGTAGGTGTGCTGAAGCTGGATCACGTCCCAGTCTTCATGCAGCAGTTCTTCGAATACTTTTTCCAGTTTTGGCGCATAGCCGTTGACGCTGGCAAGCATCGGCGGCTTTGCCAGCGCGACGGCCATCAGGGTCTTGAGGCTGTGCAGAGGACGTCGTTCAACCACGATCAAACGCTCCAGCCAGGGCTCGAGTGCCGAGCGGCAGGCGTCATCCAGCGCCGCCTTGGATTGCACCAGCAAGGTGATGCGATGGCCGCGCGCGGCCAGATTGCGCAGCAAGTGATATTCCCGGGTCTTGCCGCCGCTGGTGGTGGGCCAGGGCAGGTAGGGGAGCGTCCAGAGTATCCGCATGGTCAGGGCTTCCATTCCAGGATTTGCAGGGTCGGCTTGAGCGCCAGGGTGATGCCCTTGGTGGCGGACAATGGAATCCGGCTGCCGGTCAGCGGGTCATGCACGACGGCGTCGTTGATGGCGGGGAAGGTCAGGCTGACGCCCGAGGCGCTCCAGACCATCAGCAGATGTTTACCGTCCTCGCGACTCCAGGTCACCGCGTACAGGTCATCGGGCACCTGACTGACGGCAGGCGGATCGGTCGGTGTAAGGCGCGGTCCGGTAATGGTCAGGAAATTCTTCAGCGCGGTGTAGACGGGCTTGGGGCTGGCCTGCAGATCCAGCAGGCCATAACCCTGATCGCGAGCCGAGGCGCGCTCGTCCAGGTCGCTGAGGTTGAACAGGAAGATGCGCTGAAAATCCAGCGCGCTCATCAGGGCCAGACGACGCAGGGTGTAGTCGGCCTGACCGGACGTGCCGATCAGTCGTTGCATTTCCACCGGGCCGTCGTAGCTCGACCAGCCCCACTCGGTGGCCCATACCTGACTGACGCCGTTGCTGTGCAGCAGGTTGTTCATGGCATTGGCACGCACCAGAAAATCCCGGTCCGGGACCGAATCGCCTTCGGGGTATTCGGAATACGGATGGTAGGCCGCCACGATGTTCTGGGTGCCCAGCCCGCCATCAAGGAGACTTTGCAACATGTAGCCGGGCGTGCTGTGCATCTGGCTGTAGTACGCCATGCCCGCGGTCACGATGGTTTTTTCCGGCACCGTGGTTCTTAGGGCCTGGGCTGTGGTGGTCAGCAATCGGCCATAGGCTGCCGGGTCTTCCTTGGGCAGCCAGACGATATTCGGCTCGTTCCACACCTGCCAGTTGTTCACCTGCGGGTAACGCTGGGCAAGGCTCACCATGCGCGCGGCGAAGGTGGAAAAATCCCTGGGCGGATACTGGTCACGACCCGTCGCGCCGGGCGGTGCGCTGCTGGCGAAGGGCGCCGAGCCCACCATATAGGCCAGCGTGTTGTAATGATGCGTCTTGATTGCTTCCATCGCCGCGTCCAGCTCCGACAGCGCGAACTTGTCCTTCTGCGGTTCGATGACGGGCCAGTGAATGGTCAGGCGTACCCAGTTCAATCCCAGCTCGTCGAGGCGCGCCATCTGTTGCTGATAGATGTCCGGCGCAAAGTACTGAAACTGCACGTTGACGCCGAGAAAGTCCTGCCAGACCACCGGCCGCGGTGCTTTCAGCACGGTCGCGGCCTGACTGGCGGTGGCCAGCGTGGCACTGATCAGGGCGGCGGCCACGGACCGCAGGATGGTTGAACGATGCGCCATCTCAATGCACCTCGCAGGCTTGCCGGAATACGCTCTGGAATCGCTCGGCGGTGTGGCTCCAGACTCTGGCCCGACCCATCAGTGAAGCCTTTTCGGCCCATTGGGCGATCAGCTCCGGGTGGGTGCAGGCTTTCACCAGCGCGTCGGCAAGCCCCTGGACATCGCCCTGCGGATAGATCATGCCGTTGCCGTGCGACACCTCTTCGGCGAACGAGCGCGCGTCGGAGGTGATCACGCCGCGACCGCAGGCCACGGCCCATGACAGGGCGCCGCTGGTCCCGCGCAATTTGCCCAGCACCTTGAGTTTGCTCGATTCGCGGTAGGGCAGGACCATCACATGATGAGCCTGGATGACCTGTGGAATCTCTTCGGCAGGCAGGTCCAATTGCCAGTCGATCAGGTCCACCAGCCCGAGTTGACGGATGCGCAGCCGCAACTGCTCCAGATAGCTGCCGGAAGGGCCGAACGCCATCTCCGGCTCGCTGCCGCCCGCGAGAGTCAGGCGTACGGTCGAGCGCAAGGCCGGTTTCTCGGTAAAAACGCCGGCCAGTGCATCGAGCAGGTCTTCGATGCCCTTGCCGCGATAGATGAAGCCGAAGTACAGCAGGCGCAGCGGTTTCATCGGCGGTAACGGCGCCGGAGCGATGTCCATGTTGCCGTGGCTGATGACTTCCATCTGCGCGGGCTTGAGGCCCATGCGCTGGCGCAGGCTCTGGCTGCCTGCCTGGGTCAGTGTCACCAGGCGAGTCATGTGCCGGGCCAGTTGCCGTTCTTCATGCAGGCACAACGGATCAGCCAGCACGGTGGCCATTTCCGGCAGTGGAGAGCGCATGCCACTGGCGATCGACAGCGGCCAGGGCAGCTTTTCCCGACGCCAGACCAGACGCTCCGGGTCATGCACGGTGGCGGTCAGCGGCAGTTTTGGAAAGCGCCGTTGCAAGGCGCGCAATGCCTGGAACTCGGCCAGTCGACCGCCACCCAGTTCGGCATGCACCACGTCGATTGCGCTCCAGTCGACTTCGGCCACGCGTTGTGTGGCGGCGCGCGGATCGTTGCCGACGCCCTGCAACGGTGTCACCACCTGCAGGCCCAGTGCTTCGAGGGCCTGCCTGAGATGGCCCGCATAGTCGGCGATGCCGTTCTGCTCGGGCGGCAGCGGGGCGAGCAAGGCAATACGCATCAGCCACGGCTCCCGATACGCTTGAGAAATTTCAACACGTTCTCGGGTACTTCAAAGCGCCGACGGTTAATGATGACGCCGTCGACTTTCTTGAACGCGGTATTGAGATTGTGCAAGGTGTCTTCGAGCATCGGCACCGTGGTGTCCTTGGCCCGAACCACCAGCAGAATCAGGTCGGCGTTGCGCAGCAACACGAAAGCTTCCTGGTTGGTGGACACCCCGGAGGCGTTGATCAGCACGATCTCGCCCGGCCGTGCAGGCGCACGATTTTCGGTACGCACCTGATGTCCTTGCTCGATCAGCAGTGCAGCCAGACGCTCGATCACGAACGACACCCCGGCGCCCGCTTTCACAGAGGTGAATCCCAGCGTCAGGCCTTTTTCATCCACCTGATCCAGCGGCAGGATGCCGTATATCCGGTGCAGGTTGGAGATAAACGCAGCGCTGCGTTCCTGAGCGTGTTCCAGATCGGGGAGGGTGGTCCAGACCGGCACTTTGAAGGTGCTCTCGATCTTGTCGCCGTCATGGATGCGTTGATCAAGCAGGTAGAAGAAGTACAGGGCCAGCGCGCCGACCACCAGACTGAGCGGGAAGGCGAGCAGCACCATCAGCAGGCTTTTCGGGAAGACCCGACTTGGGTTGTAAGTGGCTTCTTCGATGGTCGCGATGTTGCTGATCTGGCTGTTGTCCAGCTCACGGTCGATGCGCGCCTTTTCCAGGCTGTCGGTGTACAGCGCGTAGCTTTTCTCGGCGGCATCCAGCTCGTTCTGCAGGCGCGACAGCTCAGGCTCCAGATTCAGGGCCTGTTGACGGTCGGCCTCCAATTGAGCGATCTGGGTATTCTGCTGCGTCAGTTGAGTCTGCAAACGCGCGAAGCTGGTCTGCTGGTCGGCATACACGTTCTGCATACGGTTGTAGATCGGGTTGGGCGTGATGCTTTCCGAGCGCTGAACCGTGGCGTCCTGCTCGTTGAGCAGTTTCTTGAGGTTGTTGATTTCCTCGTTCACTGCGCGGATCGGCGGTGCCTGTTCCTTGAATGAACGCAACAGTTCCTGACGCTCGACTTCCTTGCCGTTGATGCGGTTCTGCAGGTCCTGGCGGTTGGGGTTGAGGGTCAGTTCCCGTCCGGCGGACACCGTCTTGGGTTGTGCGGCCAGTTGTTTCTTCAGCAGGTCCAGCCCGGCCTTGGTAGAGGCGATGGCGCGGGTCGTGTTGTTGCGCTCGGTGCGTAGATCGTTCAGGCCTTGTGAAGTGTCGGCCAGGCGCTGGGAAATGCTCACGGCACTCAGCTGATTCAGATAATTCTGAATTTGCTTCTTGTACGAAATGATGTTGTCACCGGTGTTCTTGACCTCCGATTCGTAGAACGTATACAGGCTGACGCGACCCAGGGTCTTGGTGCGCTGCAATTGATACTCTTCGATCCAGGTCTTGAGCACGGTCTGCGCGGTGGTCGGGTCATTCCAGGTAAACGTCAGCTCCATGACCGACGAGCCAGGCTCGTGACGGACTTTGAAGTTCTTTTCCAGGTCTTCGGCCATGCGCTCGGCCTGGGTGCGTTTTTCAACCAGCCCGATAAATTGCAGCACGCTGCGACCGGCGCCCACGACCGCGCCGACGACGCTTTTCAGACCGTTCTTGATCGACGCCAGAACACCGGTTTCGGGTTCGGCACGAGACAGTTCTGCCAGGTATTTTTCCGATACTTTGCGCATGATCGGGCGTCCCGTCAGCATGCGCTCCTCGTCCAGCAAAGGGTCGCGCAGTGCGCTGGGCACCACGATGGCCTGGCGGTTGGACAGCTCGATGGGCACCGTGCTGCTGTCCCGGCCAGGCTTGACCAGCAGCAATGCGGTGGATTCATAGCGGTTGGGCAGCAGCAAGGCCCCCAGCAGCACGACGACGAAGGTCGCCACTACGGTCATCTTGACCTCACGCCTGAAAATGAACAGCAGGCGCAGCAGGTCGCGAAATGAGCGGATATTGATCATGTCTGTTTCCCTGACAATTAATTGCTGTTGCGCAGCTCGTAATTCAGACCCAGCCCGATCGACTTCGCGAAAGGAATCAACTGGTTGAAGTACAGGGTTACGCCGTCAACCTTGTTGCCGACCGTGGATTTGGGAACGAACACGATGTCGCCGCGCTTGAGCAGAACCGGTGCGGTGGGGCCGCCTGCGCTTGCCCAGAGAAACTTGCTGTAGTCAAAGAAATAGGTCTTGTAGAGGCCGTCGTCTTCCTGGCGCAGCAGGGCTACCTGAGAGGCATCGGCATCGAGTGCGACACCGCCTGCACCAACAATCGCCTGCGCCAGACTGGTGGCCACGTTGACCGGCAGGGTCACCGAGTTACGCACCGCGCCGCCCACGAACACCGTATTGCCCGGTGACTGGGAGATGTTGATGGTCAGGGCCGTTTCGCGATAGACGTTCTGCAGCTTGCTTTCCAGCAGGTCGTTGAGTTGCTGGAGCGTCAGACCGGCTGCCTTGACGGTGCCGATATACGGATAGGAAAAGGTCCCGTCGTTGAGCACCTGAAACAGCGTCAGCTCATAGATCGAGTTGGCGGTGAACGCCGAGATGGACGGCGACTCTCCGGTATTACGCACGATGCGCAAGGTGTCACCGGGGCGGATACGCTCCGGTGGCAACGGCTTGCCTGCCAGTGCCCTGCCGGCTGCCTGGCCTGCTTCGATCTGCGCCGGATCGTCGGGCAGACCGACCCTTGAGGGGGTGTTACAAGCGCCAAGCAGCAATAGGCTGACGATCAGCATCATGCGTTTCATTTATCCTGAACTCCTGTCATGCACGAATACGGCTCCCTTTCGGGTAATAAAATCATGTGTAGGGTTACAGCCAGGTTCGTTTCGGGTGGGTCCAGTCCTCAATGTCGAGTAAAGCGGGGCCGCCATCGGCGGCCTTGCCCGTGTGAAGCGTGATCAGATTTTCACGGTTTGCTCGGGTACGCGCCCGTAGACGTCGGTAAAGCGCACGATGTCGTCTTCGCCCAGGTACTCACCGCTCTGCACCTCGATCATCACCAGATCAATGACGCCGGGGTTGACCAGTCGATGGGTGAAACCGGGCTTGATGAAGGTCGACTCGTTGGTGTCGAGCATGAACTCGCGCTCGCCATTGGTGACCCTTGCCATGCCGCTCACCACGATCCAGTGCTCGCTGCGATGGTGGTGCATCTGCAGCGAAAGCGACGCCTGCGGACGGACCACGATGCGCTTGATCTTGAAACGTTTGCCTTCTTCCAGGACGGTGTAGGTGCCCCATGGGCGAGTGACCGTGCGGTGCAGGCGATAGGCGTCATGGCCCTGACGTTTGAGCTCCTGAGCGATGACCTTCACGTCCTGAGTGCGTGTGCCATCGGCAATCAGCAGCGCGTCCGGGGTGTCGATGATGATCAGGTTGTCCAGACCGATACCGCCGACCAGCCGCTTGGGCGAATCGATGTAGCAATTGGTCACGTCGTGCAGCACGGTCTGGCCGTTGCACTGGTTGCCGTGGGCGTCGGCACCGCTCAGTTCGCGCACGGCTTCCCATGAGCCGATGTCGCTCCAGCCAAGTTCACAGGGCACGACCGCCACCTTGTCGGAGCGCTCCATCAGCGCGTAATCGATGGAAATATCCGGCACCAGGCCAAACGATTCGCTGTCGAGTTCGACCTGCAATTCCCGGTTGCCTTCCTTGCTTACGCTTAGCTCCAGGCAGGCCCTGACGGCGCTCAGCACATCCGGCGCGTGGGTTTCCAGCTCGCGCAAAACCGCATCGGCGCGCAGGCAGAACATTCCCGCGTTCCACAGGTGCAGGCCGCCGTCCAGATAACCCTGGGCGCTCGCCGCATCGGGTTTCTCGACGAAACGTGCAACCTGGTACGCGTCGGCATTGAGCGACTGGCCTTTCTCGATGTAACCAAAACCGGTCTCCGGCTTGGTCGGCAGAATGCCGAACGTCACCAGCCAGCCTTGCGAGGCAAGCTCTTGCGCAGCCGACACGGCGCTGGAAAAGGCTTCGATATCGGTGATCAGATGGTCGGCAGGCAGCACCAGCAACTGTGCGTCGCCTCCGTACAAACGGGTGACGTGCACTGCGGCAGCAGCAATGGCAGCGGCAGTGTTGCGCCCGAAAGGCTCGAGGATGAAATCCAGCCTGACCTTGCTTTTGTTCAACTGTCGGTAGTCATCGACCGTGCGGAAATACACTTCCCGGTTGGTCACCGTCAGCAGGCGCTCGACATGGGGCAGGGCGGCCGCGCGCTTGAAGGTTTTCTGCAGCAGGCTTTCGCCGTCGGGAAGGCGCATGAACGGCTTGGGCATGGCTTCACGGGAGACAGGCCACAAACGGGTGCCGGAGCCGCCGGCGATGATGCAGGGAATGAGGGTGCTCATCAATAAGCCTCACGAGTGAAGAGCACTGCCGGAACAGTGCGCATAAGGATGTAGAGGTCGAACCAGACGGACCAGTTTTCTATGTACTCAAGATCGAACTCGACGCGTTTTTCGATTTTTTCCACGGTGTCTGTTTCCCCACGATAGCCGTTGATCTGAGCCAGTCCGGTGATGCCGGGTTTGACTCGATGTCGCGACGTGTACTCCTTCACCGCCTGCTCGAAAAGAATGCCTGCCGCTTTCGTTGCCGTCGCATGGGGGCGCGGGCCCACCATCGACATGCTGCCTGCCACCACATTGAACAGCTGTGGCAGCTCATCCAGGCTGGTCTTGCGGATGAAACGCCCGACCCGGGTGATCCTGGCATCGCCCCGGGTGGTCTGTTGCTCCGCCGTTGCATCGGCCTGGTGCTGATGCATCGAGCGAAATTTGAATACCTCAATGAGGCGGTTGTTATAGCCGTAGCGCTTTTGCCTGAAGAACACCGGACCCGGTGAGTCGAGCTTGATCGCCAGTGCGACCAGCAGCATGAACGGTGACAGTGCGAGCAGCGCCAGCGAGGACAGCACAATGTCCTCGGCGCGTTTGATGAACGGAGACCAGCCGTTGAGCGGCACGTCCGAGGCATTGAACATCGGCAGCTTGGCCACTTCCGTGATGCGGTTATGGCTGTGACGAAACGCGACCATGTCCGGTACCAGCAGCACGTTGACCGGAAACCGGCGCAGCTCGTGAATGATGTGGTCCATGCGGTTTTCGGCGGTCCAGGGCAGGGCAACCAAGACCTGGGTGACTTTCTCTTCGCGGATCAACCGCTCCAGATCACTGGTATTGCCCAGCAGCGGCAGGTTGGCGACGGTCTTGGGCATGCGGCCGATGCGGTCATCAATGAAGCCCATCACGCCCGAGCGGATGTCCTGATGCTGGAGCAGGTACTCGGCCAGGCGCATACCGTTCTCGGTGGCCCCCAGAATCACGGCGTTCTGCAGGAACACGCCTTTGCGCATCTGGTGTTTGAACAGTGCCAGCATCAGCAGACGGATGACGCAATACAGGAAGAGGCTGGCCACATACCAGAACACCAGATGTTCGTTGGAGAGGTTGCCGAACAGGCCGAGGGTGCGTTGCATGAACAGCAGCAGGCCGAACGACGCCGACCAGGCGATCACGATTGAGCGAAGGCGCAGGGCGTTGCTGAACAGCGCCTCCGAATACACGCCCATGGCCTGAAAGATCAGCACCACGACAATGCCGAAGAAGACCTGCATCGCCAGGTAATTCTGAGGTTTCTCCATCACACCGTCCGGCATGAACGCACCCAGCAGCAGGCCGGGGAGCATGCAGGCGAGCGCATGCGCGATGCGGATACCGAACAGAAAGTACTCCACCAGACTGGTGCGAGTGAGCGACAGGCTGTCTACCGGTTGCAACCTCATAAAACTCCCTTACTTCCTGTAACCCCACGGCACCCGTGCCGAATCTTTGTGTGAGCTGTGTCGTCCAAGCGCAGAGTCAAAAAAACACCTTCTTTACGGAGTTTGCTGAAGCGTAGCCAATAAGTTGTCGAACTGACGGTTTTTGAGCCTGCAATTTGTAGCTACCACTTTGTGTATATCGGCCGGTGCCCGTATTAACGTGAGAAATTTCAGCCGTTTGTGAGTGAAAACACTCAAACGGAGGGTTTCGCTGTAGTAAAGCTCATGAAACTGAAAAGGGGGAGGACCAACGTTGTGATGAACGGTGCAGGCGAGTGGCTATTAGACAGGCAAGCCGACTTACCTCCGAATCTACGGGCATAAAACCTCTGTCAGAAGATCAAAAAAAATTTTCACGTGGACGGGCTTTTTTCAATTCGGCGGGGTCACAACCCTGCGCTGTGCCAAATGCAGTCAGGCGCTGGCAAACGAAAGCGTCGCTCATATGTGGTACTCGTACCGGTCACCAGAGGGGGTTTCATGACACAACGCAGGGCTATGCTCATTCTTCACGGCAAGCAATCGCTCAATGAAGATGTAAGAAATGGCGTCGCCGAAAAACGCAGGCAAGGCTGGGACCTTGATGTGCGCCTGACCTGGGAGGGGGGCGATGCCCAGCGTCTGGTCAGCGAAGCGCTGGCCGCCGGGCACCGCCATATCGTGGCAGGCGGTGGCGACGGTACGTTGCGCGATATCGCCGAGGCCCTGGCCCAGGCGCCGGAAACCGATACCAGCCTCACCATTCTGCCGCTGGGCACCGCCAATGACTTTGCCCGTGCCGCCGGCGTGCCGCTCGAGGTCGACCAGGCGCTGGAGTTGATGGACGTCACACCGCGTCCCGTCGATCTGGGCGAAGTGGGCGGCAAGCTGTTTCTGAATATGGCCACCGGAGGCTTCGGCAGCCAGGTGACAGCCAATACCTCGGAAGACCTCAAGAAAGTGCTGGGCGGCGCCGCTTACCTGTTTACCGGGCTTACCCGTTTCAGCGAGCTGCATGCCGCTCACGGCGAACTGATCGGACCGGATTTTCACTGGCGTGGCGATCTTCTGGCGCTGGGCATTGGCAACGGTCGGCAGGCGGGTGGCGGGCATGTGCTGTGTCCAACGGCGCTGGCTGATGACGGCATGCTGGACATCAGCATCCTGCCTGCACCTCAGGAAGTGGTCGGCACGCTGAGGAGCCTGCTGGAAGGCGGACTGGGTTTCGATAACATGTTCGTTCGTGCACGTCTGCCGTGGGTAGAACTCAGGTCTGCCCAGGGACTGGAAATCAATCTGGACGGCGAGCCGCTGTCTGGAGAAGACTTGCGGTTCGAGGCACGGCCTGCGGCGCTCAGGGTGCACCTGCCGGACGACTCGCCGGTGCTGTCCACAGGATCCGGCAATGCGCTGCAGCTCAATCGTCCAGGCTGATGATCCGCTCCCGGACGCAGAACAGCACAAGACCGGCCACATCGAAAATCTGCAGCCGCTTCATGATTTGTGAGCGGTGGGTCTCGACGGTCTTGATGCTCAGATTCAGACCGCTGGCGATTTCCCGAGTGGACTTGCCCCTCACGATCAGGCGCAGGATTTCCAGCTGACGAGCCGTGAGGTTGTACTTCTCCTGTGGCAGCTCGGACTTTCCTGTGCGCTGGCTCTGCAAGGCCCGGTTGATCACGGTATGGGCGATTGCCGGACTCAGGTAGCGCTCGCCATTGCGCAAGGCTTTCAACGCCTGCTCCAGCTCGGTCGCCGTGGCGTCTTTCAGCAGATAGCCATGAGCGCCTGCCTCCAGCGCGCGCATGATGATGTCCGGTTCGGTGTGCATCGACAGGATCAGAACCTTGCAGTCCGGCTGGACCTTGACCAACTGCTCCAGTGCGTCCAGCCCGTTCATGTCCTTCATGCCGATGTCCAGCAGGACGATGTCTGGCCTGAGTCGCTGCGCAAGCCCCGACAACTGGCTGCCATCGCACGCCTCTCCGACAATGGTATAGCCGGGAATGTCCGAGACCAGAGCACGTACGCCAGCTCTGATCAGTGAATGGTCGTCCACCAGTAACAGATTGCAGGTCATTGTGTTTTCTTGTGCAAACGGGCGCGCTCGCCCGAACGGGGCGCCCAGGGAAACATGACTTCGATTCGAGTACCCAGTCCCTGTCCGCTATGCAGCGACCAGGATCCGTCCAGCAGTGTGACACGTTCACGCATGCCGGCCAGGCCGTTGCCTTCGGGTCGGGGTTGGGCGGCAGGCTCGAAGCCCGTGCCGTCGTCGGCGATCAGTATCGACAGCCCGGCAGGTTGACGTTCGAACCGTATCAACAGATTTTTCGCCTGGGCATGGCGCAGCATGTTGGTCACTGCTTCCTGACAGATACGGTAAGCGGCGACGGCCATCTCTTCCGGAATTCCGTTCAAGCGCTGTTGGCACTCCAGGCTCCAATGGGTCTGGCTGTTGGCAAGCGCGCTGACCAGATGGGCGCGCAGCCCGCCTTCAAGTCCCAGACTCGATAACTGGCGAGGATTGAGAATGGCGGAAAGGTCGCGGACTTTGCCCAGCGTTTCTGCAAGGGTTGCCTCAAGCTGCCCGGCATGAGTATTCAATTCGGCAGGCAGTCGACGTTGCAACCAGGCCAGTTGCAACTGAGCACCGGTCAGCATCTGGCCGATGTCATCATGAAGTTCGCGACTCAGACGTTGCCGCTCCGTTTCCTGAACATCCAGCATTCGCTGCGCCAGTTCCTGCGGTTGCAACTGGATCAGACGGCTGGTGCGCCAAAGATAGAAACAGAGGCTGGCAAACGCCATCAGATTGAGCGTCAGCAGGCTGGCCGGGAAATACGAAGAACGGATGAACAGCACCGTATTACCCAGCGCTGCACTGGCACAGAGCGCGGCTGTGACCCACTTGACCCGGTTGGTCGTATCAGAGACCGACCTGAAAGACTGGACGACGGCATCCATATCGATTCGCGCCATTAATAGACATAGCCAACAATCGGATAGCGTGATGTCAAAGTAATATTGGCCGCAGGAGCAGCTGACTGTTTGAGTATATTCAAGGAAATTGAACTCGACACTTTTGATTCCATTCCAGTCAAACCCGCAGTCATGTCCGCCGTCACGTCTGTGAACAGCACGTCATGGGTGTCGGACAATCTTACCTTACATGCGTGTCAACCAAACGTTTAACTGCGCAGTGTGCCGACGGAATGGATGGCATGCAGGTCAGTGAAAGCGGGGAGTATTCGCGCGCATATCTCAAAGCCGACCGGGGAGGTGTGAACGCATCATCAAAGTGCCGTGCCTTCTGCAAAGGGGGTTATCTTTTCATTGAAAGAAGGTCGGCGTTTTCGTCCTGCTTATTCGCGTGCAGCGTCCACGGCTTTATTTGAACAGGCCGAGAGGGCAGCCAGTCTGCCCAACAGTTCCTGCTGTTCCTCGTTGTCCATGACCAGCTCTCCGGTATTGGGGTCGAGGAGTTCCAACTGCCATGAAACAAGGGCCAGGCAACTTTTGACCGTCGCCAGTGTTTCCTGTGACAGTCCGTTGGCCGGGTCGGCGTTGTCGAGCAGGCAGCGCAGTCGCCGAGTGAAGTCCGCTATACATTGAACGGATGCGTCGTCGGCCTTGTTGGTCAGTGTCAGCAGCGAGGCCAGCAGGCAATTGACTGCATCTTCATCGTCGCCGATCAGCTCAAGGTGCGACAGGCACTCTTCCGATTTATATAAAAGCGCCTGGGATTCGGCCAGAAACTGTTCATGTTTCTGCTGCCATTCGTTACTGCTCAGCATCCTGTATCTCCACACATCATGGACAGCGAACTCTCGCCCGCCGCGAATGGCTGACAGTTAATGTCGATTTCATCTGAAAGTCTGTAGGGCGTTTCGGAATGTATCTCAGCGATGGCGTATTGATGTGCGCCAGGGACGATCCATGTGGATCCAATCCCGCGGTCAGGACGCAAAAAACGCGCTGCTTCGTCTGCAATGGTAACCCGTACCAGCGAAACGTCGGTCCCGACGGGGCTGGTCGATTGCAAGGACTGGAACGCGAACACAGGCCTGACTCCATTCGTGCAATGAGAATGGCGTCACAATAGTGGCAATGAGATAGCGATCATATCAGGCATTCCCCGATAGACATTCAGGGTAAAACCTAGGGACGAGCGTAATGACCCTGTTTATAGGGGCTGAGTGGCGGGCGCAAGTACGGAGTCGCACGGACACTTTTTGCGATGGGACATCAGTAAAGCATGATGGTAATGTGACATCAATGCCTGAAATCGGCTTTTCATTGCCATTAAGGTCCGGCTCGTTTCAGCCGATATACGTTAAGCAGACTCATCGTGACCAACGCTTCAGGAGCTAAAATGGCTGGCATTCTCGACACAGTAGATCAACGCACACAGCTGGTGGGCGAGAATCGCCTGGAAATTCTCATGTTCCGCCTGGCCGGTCGGCAGTTATTCGCGATCAACGTGTTCAAGGTTCAGGAAGTATTGCAGCTCCCCAAGCTCACCCTGATGCCGCAACGACACTCCTTCGTCTGCGGAGTCGTGAACCTGCGGGGTCAGACGCTGCCGGTGATCGACCTGTCCCAGGCGATCGGCATGCGGCCTCTGGTGCCGGGTCCGGGCAGCACCATTATCGTGACCGAATACAACCGCTCGGTTCAGGCGTTTCTGGTGGGCGGTGTGGATCGCATCGTCAACATGAACTGGGATGCGATCATGCCGCCGCCTGCCAGTGCGGGCCGTCAGCATTACCTGACCGCGATCAGCAAGGTCGATGATCAATTGGTAGAAATCATCGATGTTGAGAAAGTGCTCGCCGAGATCGTCCCTTACAACGCCAAGGTCTCTCGCGAGAAGCTCGAAGATCCGGTGCTCGAGGGCGCGCGCGGTCGTGAAGTGCTGCTGGTGGATGACTCCAAGGTTGCCTTGGCTCAGTTGCGTGACACCCTGTCGCAGTTGGGGCTGAAGCTTCACGTTGCCAGTGACGGTCTCAAGGCGCTGAACATGCTCAAGGGCTGGGCTGACGCCGGTGAGGACGTGCACAAGAAACTGTTGATGGTGTTCACCGACGCCGAAATGCCGGAAATGGATGGTTACCGTCTGACCACCGAGATTCGCAACGATCCGCGTCTGCGTGCGTTGTATATCGTGCTGCACACCTCGCTGTCCGGCAGTTTCAACGAATCGATGGTCAAGAAAGTCGGCTGCGACAACTTCCTGTCCAAGTTCCAGCCCGACAAGCTGGTTGAAGTGGTGCGTGAGCGCCTGATGATGCTGACTCACTGATTCACCGCCTTGCCCGGACTGCCTGTGAGGTTCCTGTTCGTATAAGCTTTGCCGTTCACGTCAAAGCTTTTCGAGCCACCCAAGGAACCGTTCATGCTACGTCTGCGCGCGCTCTATCGTTTTCCTCTCAAATCCTGCAAGGCGGAAATCCTGCAACGGGCGTCGTTCGACAGCCTGGGGCTGGCGGGTGACCGACGCTGGATGCTGGTTGACGAGAGCACAGGGCGTTTTCTGACCCAACGCGCGGTGTCGCACATGTCACAGCTGTCGGTGCTGTGGAATGCCGGTGGAGGGGTGACACTCGATGCACCTGGCTTTGCGCCGCTTGATGTTGAGGTTCCGATCGATGTGCAGGACAGCCTGCGCGGCGTGACCGTCTGGCGCGACTCGCTGCAGGTGCCTGACGCGGGCCAAGAGGCGGCCGACTGGGTCAGTCGCTTCATCGGCAAGCCGACGCGCATGGTTTATATGCCCGTCGAGCGTGCCCGCTGGCTGCCCGGCGGCTACGGATCGGTCGACAACCGTGTCAACTTCGCCGACGGCTTTCCGCTTCTGTTGATCGGTCAGGGCTCGCTCGACGATCTCTCTGCCAGGCTGGGCAGGGAGGTGGAAATGCTGCGCTTCAGGCCCAACCTGGTGATCGAAGGTGCCGAAGCCTTCGCTGAAGACAACTGGAAGCGTATCCGCATCGGCGACATGCACTTCGAACTGCTCAAACCCTGCGCCCGTTGCATCCTCACCACCATCGACCCGGCTACGGGCGAGCGCAGTCCGGACCGCGAACCCTTCGCGACCCTGAAGACCTATCGCGAAGTCGAAGGCGACGTCATGTTCGGGCAGAACATGGTCAACGTCGGGCCGGGCGAGCTTGAGGTGGGTATGGAGGTAGAGGTGCTGGAGTGAAAGGGTGACTTGGGCCATGCGCTCGGCTCACCGAATCCGCAATCTGTGCCGCCCGTGACGCAGAGCGATGGGCACGATCAGTGTCGAGGCAGACTTTGTATACGATGAGCGCAGAGGAGTAACGATCACTGATCTGCCAGCACCCGCGCTGGAGCCCAACGCCCCGGGCCTGTTAACATTCCGCGCTTGATCGACCTTATTTCGGGATTTTCCATGACCACCGTTCGTACCCGCATCGCGCCATCGCCCACGGGCGACCCCCACGTTGGCACGGCTTACATCGCACTTTTCAACTATTGCTTTGCCAAGCAGCATGGTGGCGAGTTCATTCTGCGCATCGAAGACACCGATCAGCTGCGTTCGACCCGTGAGTCCGAACAGCAGATTTTCGACGCCTTGCGCTGGCTGGGCATCGAGTGGAGCGAAGGTCCCGACGTTGGCGGACCGCACGGTCCTTACCGGCAGAGCGAGCGGGGCGAGATTTACCAGAAGTACGCCCGGCAGTTGGTCGAAATGGGCCATGCCTTCCCATGCTTCTGCACCGCGCAAGAGCTGGACGAAATGCGTGCCGAGCAGATGGCCCGTGGCGAGACCCCGCGTTATGACGGCCGTGCGCTGTTGCTTTCCAAAGAAGAAGTGCAGCGTCGTCTGGACGCTGGCGAGCCGCACGTCATTCGCATGAAGGTGCCGACCGAAGGCGTCTGCGTGGTGCCGGACCTGCTGCGTGGCGAAGTGGAAATCCCGTGGGACCGCATGGACATGCAGGTTCTGATGAAGACCGACGGGCTGCCGACCTACTTCCTCGCCAACGTGGTCGATGACCACCTGATGGGCATCACCCACGTGCTGCGTGGCGAAGAGTGGCTGCCGTCGGCCCCGAAACTGATTCTGCTGTACGAATACTTCGGCTGGGACAAGCCGCAGCTGTGCTACATGCCGCTGCTGCGTAACCCGGACAAGAGCAAGCTGTCCAAGCGCAAGAACCCGACCTCGGTGACCTTCTACGAGCGCATGGGCTTCATGCCTGAAGCCATGCTCAATTACCTGGGCCGCATGGGCTGGTCGATGCCGGACGAGCGCGAGAAGTTCTCGCTGCAGGAAATGGTCGAGCACTTCGACCTGTCCCGCGTGTCGCTGGGCGGTCCGATTTTCGATATCGAGAAGCTGTCCTGGCTCAACGGTCAGTGGCTGCGTGAGCTGCCGGTCGAGGAGTTTGCCGCTCGTGTGCAGAACTGGGCGCTGAACCCCGATTACATGATGAAGATCGCACCGCACGTGCAGGGCCGCGTCGAGACGTTCAGTCAGATCGCGCCATTGGCCAGTTTCTTCTTCGCCGGTGGTGTCACCCCGGACGTGAAACTGTTCGAGCACAAGAAGCTGTCCGGCGATCAGGTGCGCCAGCTGATGCAGCTGATCCTGTGGAAGCTGGAATCGCTGCGTCAGTGGGAGAAGGACCCGATCACCGCCTGCATCCAGTCGGTGGTCGAGTACCTTGGCCTCAAGCTGCGTGATGCCATGCCGCTGATGTTCGCCTCGATCACCGGGCAGGCCAGCTCCGTTTCGGTGCTGGACGCGATGGAGATTCTCGGCCCGGACCTGACGCGTTTCCGTCTGCGTCAGGCCATTGATCTGCTGGGCGGCGTCTCGAAGAAAGAAAACAAAGAGTGGGAAAAACTGCTGGGCGCCATTGCCTGACCCATCAGTGATGTGAAGAAGCCACTGTGTGCCCGTGTGAGCAGGGCAGGCAGTGGCCGACTCGGTCTCGGATTTGCGGGCCGAAACGGTAAGTGATTGTTATGCCGACGAAAAACTTTCAAATTTCTCGAAAATAAATTTGACAGGTTAGCGACTCACGCTTAACATGCGCCCCGTCCACTGATGTGGGGCTATAGCTCAGCTGGGAGAGCGCCTGCATGGCATGCAGGAGGTCAGCGGTTCGATCCCGCTTAGCTCCACCAAATTCAAGGTT
>Ga0265798_10000313_pt1 | contig 87064 bp, 74 predicted proteins | sample P3T30metagenome_FD_192430 | JGI IMG/M metagenome (GOLD analysis project Ga0265798, IMG submission 192430) | Plant litter microbial communities from East Loma Ridge, Irvine, California - P3 T30 | ecosystem: Environmental > Terrestrial > Plant litter > Unclassified | place: USA: California... | reverse complement strand
GTTCTGATACAGGCCTTTTCCGTAGGTCGCTCTTTCGTTGATTAACTTTTGCGCAGTAGCAAGTGAATTACTGAAGTCGTCTGTTTGTGCTGCTTTAGACCAGCCGCGGCTTAGGTATGTTTTCGACAATAGGTAAAGTGCACTGGCTTTTGTCGCTGCATGGCCACCAAATGGAGAGGCATTTTCACCAGGTTTGGTTTGCAACTCAGTGGACGCTTCCGTCAGGTCTTTGATGATTTGTGCATACACATCAGCAATCGGTGCGCGGGAATCGGAGCGGGTTGCCGTATTGATGAAGGTGGTGTGCAATGGTACATCACCGAAGGTTTGCACCAGGTGGTAGTAATAGAACGCACGAAGGAACTTGGCCTGCGCAAGATAAGCGGTCCGAATACGCTCATCGGCAAAAGCTGCCGGTCCAAATTCCAATACGCCGTTCAGCGTGTTGATGTCCTGGTAAGCGATTCCAAACACCCCGTAAAGTGGATTGTAAACCTCCGAAATGTTGTTTGTGTAGTTCTTGTACGTTGCGAAGTTACTGCCACTAGAAGAAGCACCACCGCCCGCAAGCGTCTCATCTACCCCTAAATTGGTGTAATACATGAATCCTTCAGTTCCCCAAAGGTTACGCAGATCTGAGTAAACGCCGGCAAGACCACCCACTACGCCACCTTGTGAAGCAAGTACATTTGGCGTGATGTTCGACTTAGGCTCCTGATCCAGGATCTTTTTACACCCTGTGGCAGCTATTGCGCCAAGAGCGGTAAATATGATTGCTATTTTTTTATATGATTTCATGTCTGATTGTATTTAACCTATGTAATTAAAACCTTGCATTTACACCAAGCTGGAAAGTACGTGCCATTGGGTTGTTCAAGCCTACCGTAACTGCACGGCCCAAAGCGTTTGTTGAAAATCCTGAAGCACCTGGAATCTGATTTCCGTAACCATTACCCTCTGGATCGATCGCCAGGCCACTGTCTACCAGTGGTGAGTAGATGATGAACGGGTTTGTACAAGTCAGGTACACATTTACGGAGCTGATGCCTGCCTTTTGCGTGAATTTCGAAGGAATGTTATAACCAAGGTTGATGCTACGCATTTTGATGAACGAACCATCACGGTACTGCAAGGTAGAAGCATACTGTGGACCGCTTAAGTTTGCATCCGGACGAGGGAAATCGTTAGATGGGTTTGTTGGTGTCCAGTAGTTCACGTTGATCTGGTTTACACGTCCTTGGTTGAAGAAAGGGAAGCCTTGTGCACCAGCATCAGAACCAAGGTAAGTCACCGCTACTTTCTGACCCATTCTTGCAAAAGCAACGAAGGAAAGGTCAAAACCTTTATAGCTGAACCTGTTGGTTAAACCAGCAACGTAATTTGGCTGGTAGCTGCCCAGGATCTGAAGGTCATTTCCGCTGATGCGATTGTCTTTATCGACATCTTCGATTTTGATTTGACCAGGGCGCTGACCGTATACCGCTGCCTGTGCAGCTTCATCAGTTTGCCAGATGCCCAGTTTCTTATAGTCGTAAATTACGTTAAACGGCTGACCCACAAACCATCCGTTCGTGATGTCTGCCTGCAAACCGTCATGTAAAGCGGTAATCTCGCTTCTTGAAAAAGCAATGTTAAAGTCTGTAGACCAGTTGAAACCACCATTGTCATTCTTGATGTTTACACTGCTAAGGGAGATTTCAAGACCCTTACCTTTTGAATTACCAGCATTAACGGTTGTGCTGTTTGCACCATTACTTGCAGGTAGTGTCTCCACTTGCAGAATGTCAAAGGTTTTTTGTTGGTAAACATCAATCATACCCGACAATCTGTTGTTGAACAAGCTGAAATCAAGTCCGATGTTCCAGTTATTCGTGTGCTCAAACTTCAGCTTGCTTGCCAGGTTGGTCACCAGGTAACCATTTTGGCCATTAGGTCCGAAGTTGTAAGCGTTCAATCCAAGGTTACCCAGGATCTGATATGGTGCTACGTTCTGACTTGCGGTTACGCCGTAACCAGCTCTCAATTTCAAGCCATTCACAAAACCAACATTCTTCATAAAGTCCTCCTGGTCGATGTTCCAGCCAGCTGCAAAAGCAGGGTAGGTGAAGTACTGATTATCCGGATCCAATACAGAAGAACCATCTCTTCTCACGGTAGCCGTAAACAGGTATTTCTCATTAAACACATAGTTTAAACGTGCCATATAAGAGATCAATCCTCGGTCCGAGAAATACGGCTGATTGTTGCTCTGGAAGTTGATCTGGTTTGCAAGAAACAGGTTATAGCTCTGTAAATAATCTGCCGGCATACCTACACCATAAATCTGTAAGCCCTGGCTGTGATCTTTCTCCACGCTATATAGACCTGTAAAAGTCAAGTGGTGTTTCTCCGCAAATACTTTGTCGTATGTTAAGATGTTTTCAATCAACCAGGTGTAGTTCTCCGAGTTGTTCACGCTTTCTGCAGCCTGCGATGCAGATTGCGCCGTATTGTAAACGGTATTTACAGGGTTGTAGTTGTTCCCCTGGTTCTGTCCGTAAGTAATTGCACCATTCAGACGGTATTTCAAACCATCAATAATCTGCACTTCACCATATAATGTATTGAAAGAATATAATCTTCTATCCAGATTCTGGATGTACTCATTGCGGATGGTTAAAGGATTCAGGCGGTTTGGCTGATCCACAGATCCCGTCATCGGGAATAGATTGATGCTGCCATCCGCATTGCGTGCCGAGATCAGCGGGCTGATTACCGCTGAGTTGTAAAGGGGAAATAAGCTAGCACCATTGGTATGGCTTAACGTCTGAAAGGAAGTCATACCCACCTTTACACGATCATTGAAGGTATGATCTATTGCTGCACGTAGTGATCCACGATCGAAATCCTGACCGTACTGCACGCCATTTTCTTTGTGATAACCTGCACTGATGGAGAACAAAGTTTTTTCATTACCACCTGACACATTTAACTGGTGATCTGTCGAATAACCATTTCTGAAGATCAAATCCTGCCAGTCGGTATTGGTACCATTTGCGATACCTTCAAGTTCTGCAGTTGTGAAAGGGTAAGGGGTTGAATTTGGGCTCGCGCCGGAGTTACCTGCAATGGACTCCTGTTTGAAGGCCGCGTATTGCGTGGCATTCATCACCGGGTACTTGTCGGTAATTTTGCTAATACCATAGTAGCCGTTATAACTTACCACTGCCTGACCGCTTCTACCACGTTTAGTAGTCACAATGATTACACCACCAGATGCCCTGGAGCCGTAAATTGCAGCTGCGGAAGCGTCTTTCAACACATCCACACTAAGAATATCATTCTGATTGATGTCGTTCAGGGTACCACCAATAAATGGCACACCATCTACAACGAACAATGGACCGTTCTGATTATTTGCTGTCGTGTTAGAAGTTGCAAACGAACGTTCACCACGTAAGCGGATCTGACCAACTGCACCAGGTGTTGTGCTGGTGTTGGTCACATCAAGACCGGAAATACGGCCTTGTAACTGGTTAACAACGTTGGTTGAAGGTACTTCCTGCAAGGCTTCTGCTTTAATGGATGAAACCGCACCGGTCACATCTTTCTTACGTTGCGTACCGTATCCGATAACCACCACCTGCTCCAATGCGTTTGTGCCTGCGCTCAGCTGCACGTTTACAGTGCTGTTGCTGCCCACCGGAACTTCCCTGGCATCATAGCCGATGAAGGTAATCACGAGCGTACTTCCAGGCGCTGCTGAAATGCTGTAGTTACCGTTTGAATCTGTAGACGCGCCGCCGGTTCTACCTTTGATGGTCACGGAGGCACCAGGTAGGCCCTGGCCTTTTTCGTCTGTTACTTTACCCCTGATGATGCTTTGTGCAAACAGGTTTGCTTGCCATAAGAATGTCTGCAGAATAATCAGCAGCATAAAGGCACTTTTTTTACAAAAGATACCCGACTGGGATAGGGGCACCCCAACCGTCTTTTTAAGTAAAATCTTTTCCATTGAATGAAGTTTAATATTTGGTTATCTAAATGTAGGAAAACATTACTAGTAAAAACAATCGATTGCATCATTTTATTTCAAAATATTTTAAGCAGCATGCTTTTGTTAACCGTTGCTTATGGTCTAAAATCTTCCAGAATCAATGCGTATGGGGTTAAAACATTGTTTTACAGATGAATTGCCACCGATAATCCGGGCGGATAGAGAATTAAACAAAACCTGAGTAGTACAAAAATTTTCGTGTCAATTACATTCTAGTACAAATAACAAGACAATCGAATGCGGTAAATAAGGGATTAAAGCGCAATAAATACAAAAAAGCACCACCCTGCGGCAGTGCTTTTCATAGGTCTTGTCGCCATGATGGCGCAGGCGCTAGAATAAGATAATAGAATTAAATAACCTGTCTCCCCTTACTGCGGAATAGCAGGCAGTGGCGGCATCGGGATAAAGTTAGGGTTCATGTATGCGGCCAGCTCATGTGCAGGTTTTTCGTATCCCGCAGGGATGGGCATCTTAGAGAAAGTCTGGAAGTATAACACACAACCGTCACGGTACCATTTGGCTTCCTGTTCCTGCCTTTCCAACAAGGCCGTTATAGCTTTAAAACGTTGTACATCCACATGTGGCTCCAAGCCTGCCCAGGTATGTCTGGTTAATTGCACCGCGGAAACACCAAAGTAATACCTGTCCACAAGCTCATTCCAAAGCGTATTGCCCGACTTCAATTTGTACGTCCATGGCAAGTGATGGAACCACAAGAGGTACGCTTCAGGGGTTTTTTCTACCTGCTCAAACAGCTCCCGAACCGGCGTTGCGTATTGCGCCACCGCATTGGTGCCCTTTGAAGTGCGATCAAAGCCAATGCCTGCACTGTCCGCACGATGGTAGTAGGTCGAGTTCCAGTCCGGACGTTCCGCGCTGTTTACCCAAGGGCCGGGTCCATAGTGGGTGCCTTCGCTCATGATGTGGTGCAGGCCCAGCGGGGTCATATAATTCACCACATTTTCCCTGGAGGCCATCATCATCTCTTTTACCGGCGCTACAAAACCACTGTCACTGGTGAAGGTCATTTTCAGCCATTCATCTGCGATTGTTTCCGCTTGTAAATCATGGTCCCAGGCCAGTCGCCCGTAAACATACCAGTTCGCCTGGTTGAAGATATTACCGCACCAGTTGCTGTCCAGCCCAATATTGGCCACGCCGGCCATCGCCGAAATGCTATGTCTATCCAGGCTGCCATCTACAATGCGGGCCACCGTAGAACCCTTGCCTTTGCTGTAAGTATCGGCATCAAGTACTTCCTTGAAGTACGTCCCAAGGTAGCTGAGGTGTGTAGATTGCCCAAGGTATTCCATGGTAATCTGAAACTCCATCATCTGTGGCGTCTTCGGCATGGCGCCGAAAAGCGGGCTAAATGGCTCGCGTGGCTGGAAGTCGATCGGGCCATTCTTAACCTGGACAATCACATTCTTCCTGAAGGTGCCGTCCAGTGGCTTAAACTCGGAGTAAGCTTGCTTCGCACGATCTTCCGGAACCTTGTTGTCGTACACAAAAGCACGCCACATCACAATGCCACCGTGTGGCGCTACGGCATCGGCAAGCATGTTTGCACCATCGGCATGGTTGCGGCCGTAGTTCTGCGGACCAGGTTGCCCTTCAGAATTCGCTTTCACCAGGAAACCGCCGAAATCAGGTATGTACTTGTAAACTTCAGTCGTTTTGTCCTTCCACCATTGGCGCACCGCAGGATCAAGCGGATCGGCAGTCTTCAGGCCGCCAATTTCTATCGGCGCGCTGAACCTTGCCGTTAAGTACACCTTAATACCGTAACTTCTAAAGACATCAGCCAGTGCTGCGGCTTTAACCAGGTATTCCTTGGTCAGGATCTTCGCATTTGCATTCACATTGGTGAGTGCTGTACCATTAATACCCAGCGATGCATTTGCGCGTGCATAATCGCGGTACCGAGGATTTGAAACATCAGGCAGGGTCTTCCAGTCCCAGAGCGATAAACCTGCATAACCACGCTCTACGGACCGATCCAGGTTATCCCAGTGGTTCAGCATGCGCAGCTGGATCTTTGGAGCCGAACTGATGTTGAGGTTGCTCAGTGGTTTGCCGGTCTGCAGCAGTTGCAGGTACTTGAATACGCCATACAGCACGCCCACATCAGAATTGGCTGCAATAACCGTCGTTGCTTTACCTTTAACCTGTACAGATTGGATCAGAAAACCTTCCTTGCCCAGCGCCTTTAATTTGCTGGCCAGAGGCAATGCAGCAATAACTTTTGCAGAAGCTGGTGTGCCAACAAGCAGTGCCCCGGAAAGGGTAGGACTAACTGCCGCCGCATTCAGGTCCTGATCCAGCAGCCCTTTCAGGCCAAGCTGCAGTTCCTGTTTAGCCGCAGTCAGCACGGCCGACTTGCCCGGAAAAACAAGCTGTGTAACCATGCGTTGATAGTTTTCCAGCAAGGCCGGGTCCTTTACTTTATCGTACCGGAGCCATAAGCGGTACCCCGATTCTCCGTAGGTCTGACTGCAAATCAGCAGCAGCAGGCATAGTGCAAGCAGGTTTCTTTTCATATCTGGTTATAGTTTATAGGTGCTTTCTGGTGGTCCCAGGTAGGTTTCTTCTTTGTAATTTTCCGGACTAACAACCAACTTCTGCAATACGACCCCTGGATCGACCATCCATATTTTCAGCGTATGTGCACCCGGTTTTCCTGTCTGGTGTATGGTTGTGCGGATATTGATGTTCTCCGCTACATTCCTGTCCCAGTTCCAATCGCCTTTTTCAGGATTAAGTTCCACCACCTGTGGCTTTTCATCATCTACCGATACCGCATAGTGTATCGGTTTGTTGTTCTGGAAGTTCAGCGTTGGCGAGAGGTATACCGCCACTTTAAGCGGCCCTGAGGTGGTCGTATTGATCTGGTATTCCAGCACCGGACTGTCGGGAGAGCCTGGCACAACGGCTTTTGCTGTTACCGGGAAAGGTGTTACGCCCGACAAGGTTCTGCCGTGGTCGGGCAAGATCTTCCAGGATGCGGAACGGCCCGGTGTTGCCTGTGTGTAGTGTGCCGCTTCAATAGAGATTACCCCATCATCCGGCACGAAACCTTTCAAATCCGCCGGATAGTGTTTCAAAGATGCATAAACCGTAAAGCGCTGCTTGCCACTTTTCAAAACAATCGGCACAACCGTATTTGCTGCGGGTGCTATGGCCCAATCTACCTGCACTAAAATCCGCACATCTTTATCCACCTTGCCCGCGTTGCTACTCAGCTTCAGCCAGGGTTGTTTGCTTTCAATCTTGTAATTAAAAGCACCGTTCCCCTTGTTGTAAATCTCAATATACTGTTGCCGCCTGCTGTAACGGTTAAACTCTTGAAGCGTATCCCCGGCAACCGCCAGTGATATCCCCATCATTGCTTTATTAAGTGGCACGACGGTCTTTACTTCTGGCATCTTGTTCGAGTCCGGTTGCTGCCAGTAGGTGTATCCAATATGCGTCTGATCCATCATATGCGCCCATTTTCCACCTGCCAGCGTATCGTTGTAGAAACGCGTTATTGCGGCATCCTTAGCGTAAAACCTGCGGGCTGCGGCAGCTTCATCATTGGCGGCAACGCGGTTTTGTGCCGCATAGGCGTGATTCTTCGCAACGGCCAGATAAAGGTTGTACAAGTTCGAAGATGCCTGCACAGGATGTAAAACCAGTTGGTAGTACGCATCCTGGAATGCCGGGCCTAGTTTTTTGCCCGTGGCTTCTGCTTTTGCCAACAGCTGCTCGTATTCTTCCGCAACCCTTTCATACTCTGCATGTGCCTTCAGGCTGAAGGTGGTCTGGTCCAAAAGCTCAGGCTTTCGGCGCCCGCTGTACTTGCCGTAAGTGGTTATGATGGAAGCAATTTCTTCAGCATACTGCTCTCCAAACTGTTTCGAGGCCCAGTTTATTGTATAGTTTTCCAGCGCATTCGCGGGAATTTGCTCCGGATCCCAGGCGTAGTCAAGGAAGAAACTGATCGGGAACTCCATTGGCTTCAAATCACCAACATTCACAATCCAGATCTGTCTGGCGTTATATTCATAAGCCAGGTGCATCTGCTCCCAGGTTTTTGAGATGGGATTGGTATTGATCCACTTATAGTTGCGTGGCCCACCCACATAATCGAAGTGGTAGTAGATGCCATAACCGCCCTGGCGGGATGGGGAATCCAGCGAGGGCAACTTGCGTACATTGCCCCAGTTGTCATCACACAGCAGCAACGTCACATCATCCGGCACGCGCATACCGCGGTCATAATAGTCCTGCACCTCCTTATAAAGTGCCCAAAGCTGTGGCGTTTCAGCGGCTTTACGTTTTGTCACCGATTCAATGATGCTGCGCTGATCCGTAACAATTTTTTCCAGCAGGCTGATGTTGTGTTCCTCACTCATGGGTTCATCGCCATCGCCACGCATCCCAATCGTTACAATGCTCTCATTATTGCCCATCCGGGTGATGCCGTCTTTCCAGAAGTCTTGCAAGGCCTTTGCGTTGGTGTTGTAGTTCCAGGCGCCTTTTCCAAACCTGCGCCATTCATCATGTGCACGCATCAGCGGTTCATGGTGCGAAGTACCAATCACAACACCATATTCATTTGCGAGTCGCGCGTTCTCAGGGTCATCCGCGTAAAACGCATTGCCCCACATGGCCGGCCATAAATAATTGCCCTTTAGTCGTAAGATCAATTCAAAGACATTCGCATAAAACTTACTGTTGAAGCCGCCGAACTTAGCTGCCGTCCAGCCCGAAAGGGCAGGGGCCTCATCGTTTAAAAAGATCCCCCGGTATTTTACCGCTGGTGAACCAAGACTAAACCGGCCAGGCTGGATATATATGCTTTCATGTTTAACGACCGGAACATCTGCCCACCAATACCATGGCGATACGCCCATCTGTTCCGAAAGCGTGTAAAGACCGTAGATTGTACCCCGATTATCGCTCCCGGCAATCACCAAGGCTTCATCAACCCCAGGAAATGGCTGGGCTATGCGCTGCACCACATGGTTCTCCCAGGTGCCCTCGATACCTTTAACATCAAGCTTCCCGGCTTTCACCAGCTTGTCTATCGCAGTATGCTGACCGATTACCCCAGCAATAACCAGGTGTTTACCCTGAAGTGCCGTTGTCGTTTGCAACTGCTTTCCGCTTACCCGCGCAACGTCGTTATTAAAGTCTTCAATGGTACGTTTTACTCCTGCCGGATTGGTGCTTTCTACATACAGCTGTGCAGCATTTCCGGTCGTAACCAGTGGGAAGCTTCCGCCACCTGGTGTAAATGAAACCATGACCTGACCAGCACTGCTGCCGCGTTGTTGCGCCTGCAGCGCAGTATTTGCCTGACAGACCAGCACGATGCAAACCAGCAATTTGAAAGACTTTAGAAACATATGTTTGAAAAAATTAAATGTGAAATAATTGCATCCGAAGATGCACTACGCGGTACGAGGCACGGGCCGTACACCTTACGCTAGGCAAGGATTCCCCAGCACAAATCAGCGGTGAAGCCGGACTTAGAACTTTGTAACGCTCCAGAAAGCCTTTTTAGGTTTGTATTCCTGATCGAACAAGAGCGGGTAATTTTTCCGGCCTTCTACAGGATAAGTATCCAGCCAGCTGTAACGGTCAGATACGTTCCAGAAGGTCACGCCGGTCAACGATGCTTTCTCATGGCGCAAAACCTCAAATAGCTCCGCGTATTTCTTGCTTTGCTTATCCTCCATCTCTTTTGTGTATGGCTGTTGCTCACCTGGACGTATTTTCCGGCGCTCTTTCTCCCATGGGTAGACAGAAACGTCCATCTCGGTGATCTGAACTTTCAGCCCCAGCGAAGCGAACTTCTGGATGGTCTCCTGCAGCTCTGTTTTCGTTGGTTCATACAAAGACCAGTGGCCCTGTAAGCCTACGCCATGAATGGGCACGCCTTGATCCTTCAATTGCTTCAACAGCTTGAAGATGCGATCCCGTTTTTCCGGGCGTTCCGTATTGTAATCGTTGTAATAGAGCTGCGCATCAGGGTCTGCTTCATGGGCATATATAAAAGCCTTGGCAATATAATCTTCACCGCAGATTTTCAGCCATTCAGATGGGCGTAAATAGTTTGCCGGATTGTCGTCAATGGCTTCATTTACAACGTCCCAGGCATAGATCTTCCCTTTATATCTTTTTACCACGGTGTGGATGTGGTCGCGCAGGCGATTCAGCAGGTTGTCTTTGGACACCACCGAATTGTCTTCATGCTTAAAGATCCAATCGGGTGTTTGTTCGTGCCAGCAGAGGTTGTGGCCGCGTACCTTAAGCTTGTTTTTTACTGCGAAATTTACAATGGCATCAGATTCAGCCCAGTTGTATGTGTTTTGCTTTGGATGGATGGGCCCCATTTTCATGGAGTTCTCCGGTGTGACACTGTTGAAGTGCTTCAAAATGAAATCAGCTTCCTGACCCGTCGTTGATCGCCCTGAAACAGCAACGCCCATCGGGAAATATGATTTATAATAGTCCTTAAGTCCTTTCTTGTCCTTGACTGGCGCAAGCTGGAAGGCACACAGTACAATGATTGCTGCGCAAAGTGTCAGAATCCTATTCATTTCATACGGTTTAAATGCAATCGATATTATTTGGTATAATCAAATATGCTCATTTGATTGCATAAAACAAATTCTATGTCTCAGTTCGTCAGATATTATGCCTTATTGTAAGTTTATCAGCATATTACCCTGGTCATAAACTCAAACGACACCATACGATTCTCTGCTGGTTAAACCCTAAAAGAAGCATAATGAGCGCATATTATTTCGATCAGCAAGCAAATCCATGCACGTAAAAGCAATATTTTTAGCAATCGATTGTGCATGATGATTTATTTGTTACTTTTAAGGATAAGCACTTGTATATTAAAGATTGCGTACAATTTAAAATCATGTCTATGAGAATTCTATCCCTGATCACACTGCTATTCCTATCCCTGTCCAGCCATGCGCAAAATAAACTGATCAATCCTATTCTGCCTGGTTTCTACCCAGATCCCAGCATTATCAAGGTTGGTGGCGACTACTACCTGATTAATTCTACATTTTCCTACTTCCCGGGTATTCCGGTGTTTCATAGTAAGGACCTGAACAATTGGAAACAAGTTGGAAATGCAATCGACAGGCCTTCTCAGATGGACTTCATGGGCGAGCGGCTCACGCGTGGTTTGTTCGCACCAACGATAAACTACCATAACGGCACCTTCTACATCACTTGTACAGATATTGATAATATGGGCAACTTCGTGATTACGGCGACCAATCCTGCCGGGCCCTGGAGCGATCCGGTTACCATACCCGAAGTCCGCGGCATCGATCCATCCCTGTTCTTTGATGGCGACGAAGCATACATCATCTACAACAGTGAGGCGCCAGAGAACAAACCGCTGTATGATGGGCACCGCACGGTGCGCATGTTCGCTTTCGACGCCAAAGCGCTTAAAGTTAAAGGTGCTGAAATCCAGCTGATCAATGGCGGGGTAGACCTTTCCAAAAAGCCCGTGTGGATAGAAGGCCCCCACATCTATAAACGGGATGGACATTATTATCTGCTTGCAGCAGAAGGCGGAACTTCCATCAACCATACGCAGGTCGCCTTCCGGAGCGACAAAGTCACCGGACCCTATGTGCCTTACGAAAAGAACCCGATCTTAACCCAGAAAGGCTTAGATCCGAACCGCAAGAACCCGGTGACTTCAACCGGTCATGCCGACCTTGTAGAAGGTCCGGATGGGAAAACCTACGCGGTGTTCCTTGGCGTTCGCCCTTATGAAGGTGATTACTACAATACCGGCAGGGAAACCTTCATCGCACCGGTAAGCTGGAGCACTGGCTGGCCGGTGATTAACCCAGACGTTAAGGAAGTGCAATATGCCTATGATGTAAATTTCTCTACCAAACCAGCCGCAGGGCAGGCGCCTCAGAATGGAAACTTTACGGTAAAACACGACCTGCGTAACGATAAAGATCTGTCCTTGCTGTTCCTGCGCACCAAACCTGGCGCCTGGTACAAACCAAGCGCAAATGGCCTGAGCCTGGCACTGCAGCCAGAAACCGTTATGGGCAAAGCCAATCCATCTTTCGTAGGCAGAAGACAGCAACATTTAAAAAGTGAAGCCACCACAACCATTAGCTTCAATGCAAAAAGTGAAAATGAAAAAGCGGGATTGGTAATCTTGCAGGACGAAGCCCATTTTTACTTCCTGGCGAAGTCAGTAGATAAAGCAGGTAAGCCAGTGGTCCAACTCTTCAAAGGGAAGGATCAAAGCTCGGAAATGGACCTCTTATCGCAGTTATCTATTCCTCATAATACGGCTGAATTGAAATTCAAGATCGCTGCAGATGGCGACCAATACCGGTTCCACTACGCGGCAGCTGATGGTATATGGAAACAGATCGGCGAGGTGCAGGATGGAAAATTCCTCAGCACCAAAGTTGCAGGTGGATTCATCGGTGCCCTCTTTGGCTTGTACGCCACCTCTTCAGGAACGCCATCAACAAACCAGGCGCTGTTCCGTACACTTGAATATGCAGGTAACGACCTGATCTACAAATAACAAAAAAGCACGTCTATAAAGGACATTAAAAAAGAAAAACCCCTATTCTGATGATTCATAATCAAAGGAATAGGGGTTTTTTAATTAAGGCGCAGCTTACTATTTCTTGCTGTAAGGATCAATCATTTCGATCTTTCCATTAGCATCATGTTTCAGCTCTGTAACTTTCACGTTCCTCAGGTGTGTCTTGCCGCCTGAAACTTCTGTATCGTGGTAAAACAACAACCATTTGCCATTTTGCTCTACAATAGAGTGGTGCGTTGTCCAGCCTACAACAGGCTTCATAAAGGCACCCTGGTAAGTAAAGGGTCCATATGGACTATCGCCAACACCGTACGCCAGAAAATGCGTGTCACCAGTGGAGTAACTGAAGTAATATTTACCATTGTATTTATGTACCCAGGCCGCTTCAAAGAAACGTCTGTCATGATCACCCGTTAGCATCGGTTTACCATCCTTGTCAACCACCACAACATCTTTCGGTGCCTCCGCAAATTCCTTCATGTTGGGACTAAGCTTCGCGATTTTAGCATTCAACGATGGAAGTTTATCATCTTCCAGATCGGTTTTTGAGCCATTGGCATCATACTTCCCATCTTTCCAGCGCTGCAACTGACCACCCCAGATCCCGCCGAAGTACATGTACGAGTTGCCATCCGTATCCGTAAATACTGCAGGGTCTATACTGTAGCTCCCTTCAATTGGTTTAGGCTCCGGTTTAAACGGTCCTGTGGGTGACTTTGATGTTGCAACCCCGATTCTGAATACATCCTGTTTGTCTTTAACCGGGAAGTACAGAAAATACGTACCATCCTTGAATGCCGCGTCTGGCGCCCAAAGTTGTCGGCCTGCCCATGGAATGTCTTTAATGTCCAATGCCACGCCATGATCCGTTACCGCGCCACCAATGCTGTCCATAGAAAGGATGTGGTAATCTTTCATGTCAAAGTGGTCACCGTTATCATTTTCAGGCGTACCGGCATCAATATCATGTGAAGGATAGATGTAGATTTTGCCGTTGAAGACATGTGCTGATGGGTCGGCGGTGTAAATATCAGTCACCAGGGGCTTAGAGATGGCTCCTTTAAATGCACCGTCTGCTTCTTTTTCCGCTTCCTGCTTGGCGCCGCCGCTGCATGCTGCAAGCAGCAAAGGGAAAGAAAGCAGAAGTGCCAGTTCTTTTTTCGTCAGTTTGTTCATATTTGGTTGTTTTAAATTTTACAATGCATTCAGGATGCCATGTTCCAGGCCCCGAAGTTCTGCAAGTCCCTTCAACCGGCCGATCGCCGAATAGCCAGGATAGGTCTGTTTTTGCAGGTCATCCAGCATCTGGTGTCCGTGGTCCGGCCGCATCGTCAGGCTATTGCCGGTTTCCTGCATCACCTGAACCAGCTTTTTCACCACAGCATACATATCCACATCGCCATCCAGGTGATTGGCCTCATAGAAGTTGCCAGCAGGGTCACGCTTTACATTCCGGAGGTGTACGAAATGGATACGTTCCCCATGTTTGTCAATGATGCCCCTAAGGTCATTATCTGCGCGTACCCCTAAAGACCCGGTGCAATAACATAGGCCATTCGCCGTAGAAGGCTGTGCTTCCAGCAGGAAATCCAGATCCGCAGCAGTGCTTACAATTCTTGGTAAACCCAGAATGGAATAAGGCGGATCATCCGGATGGATGGCCATCTTTAGTCCCGCGCCTTCTGCCGTTGGAATCACAGCTTGTAAGAAATCCTTCAGGTTGTTTTTCAGCGCCGCTGCGTCAATGTGCGCATAGGTACCCAATGTACTCAGGATGAACTCGGGTGTAAAGGGCACATCCGAGCCTGGCAGCCCAAGCATGGTATTCTTGAATAAAGCCGCTCTAGCGTCGCTGTCCATAGCCTCAAAATGCTCGCTTGCACGTGCCACTTCTGCAGGACTGTAATCCTGCTCGGCGCCGGGGCGCTGCAGTAAAAACAAATCAAATGCAACAAAGGCGAGCCGCTCGAAGCGCAGGGCTTTGCTGCCCTCCGGAAGTTCATAGCTTACTTCTGTGCGCATCCAGTCCAGGATCGGCATGAAGTTATAAGTAATCACCTTGATGCCACAGGCGCCCAGGTTCTTCAGGCTCTCCTGGTAGTTCGCAATGAGTCTTGCCCAATCCGGACTTTTGGTCTTAATGCCCTCATGTACGGGCAGGCTTTCCACAACGGTCCATACCATGCCCGCATCAGCAATCTGCTGCTGCCGTAAGCGAATTTCTTCAACGGGCCACACCTCGCCAACCGGAATGTGATGCAGGGCTGTAACGACACCTGTACAACCTGCCTGGCGCAAGTCCGAAAGCTTTACAACATCATTCGGCCCGTACCAGCGCATGCTTTGTGTAAACTGTATTTTCTGCTTCATCGCCTTCCCCTTATGTCTAAAATCCTATGGAGTTCCCACCGTCAACCGGTAGGATGGTGCCTGTAATGTATTTGGCGGCATCACTGCTCAGGTATAATGCGGTATCGGCAACGTCTTCCGGCAGACCCAGATGCCCCATCGGTGTTCTCGAGAGTACCTTGTTCTTCCTTTCCGGATCATTGTCCAGCGCCTTGGAAGACATCGCTGTCTTAATGAACCCAGGCGCAATGCAATTCACGCGAATGCCCAGTGGCGAAAGTTCAACAGCCATAGCCTTGGTCATGCCTTCAATGGCCGACTTCGCCGCGGTGTAAGCAATAACTTTTGGAATGCCATATTGTGCGGCCATCGAACTGATGTTTACAATGGCGCCCTGTCCTTGTTTTACCATCACCTTGCTGACTTCGCGGCTGATGGCAAATACCGACAGCACATTCGTCTGGATGATGTTGTAGAAATCCTGATCAGTAACTTCCAGGAAGTCCTTTTTCATATTTATACCGGCATTGTTGATCAGAATATCGATTTGGCCGAAGGTATTTACGATTTCTGCTATGCAAGCTGGAATTGCATCCAGCTTTTGCAGATCCAGGACCTTGTAGCTGCACAGCTCGCCAAGTGTCGCTGCCGTTGCCTTTAGTGCTGCTTCGTTCCGGCCGATCATCACTGTACGGATGCCCGCTGCCACGAATTTCGTGCTCATCGCAAGTCCCAGTCCGGCTGCACCACCGGTCACTATTGCTAGTTTTGTTTTCATGTACTATAGGTTGGTTGTAGGCTTTTTTAAGGTAGAGCCGCGCACAACGAGTTGCGACTTCAGTATAATAGACTTCGTCAGGTCGTTGTCCGACTTATGTTCAATCAAATTGATCAGCTGCCGTGCTGCGGTTCTGCCCATTTCTTCTCCGGGATAATTAATGGTGGTAATCATGGGGTCGGAAAGGCGGGAGATGATTTCATTGTTGAAGCCCGCAACGGCGATGTCCTGCGGAATGTGCAGTCCTGCATCCTTGAAAACCTTCATACAAATGGCGGCCGACATGTCGTTAGACACGAACAGGGCATCGGGACGGTTCTTCATTTTCAGGATCTTTTCTGCTGCGGCTGCGGAAGCATCTTCCGTAAGCTCCGTTTCCAGCACCAGTTCTTCATCGTAAGGGATCTGGAATTCCGCTAAAGCACGTTGGTAGCCCACCTTACGTTCCTGGTAAACGTTACGCATCAAACTTCCGGTAAGGTGTACAATGCAACGACAGCCTTGTTCAATTAAGTGGCGGGTGATGTCGTAACCGGCTCTGCTGTTGTTGATCATCACTTTGTTGAAGTCATCATCCTCAAAAACACGGTCTACAAAGACAAGGGGCAGGTTATGGCGACTATATTCCTGGAAGTGGTCCAGGTTGCGCGTATTTGCAGCAAGGTTAACAATCAGGCCATCCACACGGTTGTTCAGCATGGCTCTGGCATATTTGATCTCATTTGCTTCCAGTTCCAGCGACTGGCTAATCAGCATGTCATAGCCGGCACTATTGATTTCCTTTTCAATGCCGGCAAGCATGGAGGAAATAAAGTAACTATTCAGGCGCGGCACAATCACACCAATCATGTTGCTGCGTTGTTTCCTTAAGTTGCTGGCGAAGGTGTTAAATCGGTAACCCATTTCCGCAGCAGCAGCCATAATGCGCTTTCTCGTCTTTTCGTTTACCGCGGGGTTGTCTTGTAAACCTCTGCTAATTGTTGATGGCGCCAGTTTTAGTCGCTCAGCAATGTCGTATATGGTTACAATTTTTCGGGTGCTCATTCGGGATGGTATTGGTTAATAGCACTAAAGTAAACAAATTATTAAAGAATGCAATCCATTGCATTCTTTAATAATCATCCCAGTGGGGTAGGCCCGGTATATTTAAGAACGCTGTGTAGACTTCCGCACGATAAGCTTTGGTTTTATGCTCATGATCTTTGGTTCGATATGTAAATCAGCAACTTCCATCTCCTGAAAGAAAAGGTTGCCGATCGTTTTGCCCATACTGAAGCTATACTGGTCTATGGTGGTGATGGAAGGACTGGTAATTTCTGTAAAGGGTTCGTTGGAATAGCCGCAGATGCCAAGTTGTTCTGGTACGCTGATCCCCATCTGGGTGGCAACTTCCAGTACGCCCAACGCGGAAAAGTCTGATGTAGAAGCGAATATCGCATCCGGTGGGTTCTTCATGCCCAGCAACTTGCGGGTTGCTTCCGCACTGAGCTCCTTGGTCCAGGCATTCTCACACATCAACTCCTCCAATATCGGCAAGCCGTGTTTCCGCAACGCACTCAGGTAACCTTCCTTACGCTGCCTGAAAATATCCAGATTCTGCGGGCCTTCCAGCAACGCGATGCGCTGATAGCCTTGTTGAATCAGATGGCTAACCGCTTCGCTGGAAGCACGTTCATTGTCGTTAATGACTTTAAAAGTCTCCAGCTCATCCACTACCCGGTCAAATTGGATCAGGCGGATCCGATGATCCAGCACTTGCTGCAGGTGTTCATGCCCGCCGGGTTCAGCAGCAATGGAAATGACAATGCAGTTTACATGCTGATTGATCAATGCGTTTACACAGTCGACCTCCCGGGCATGCAACTCGTTGGACTGGCAGATGATCAGATTATAACCTTTATTGTAGGTGATGTCTTCCATCCCTGCAATGATGTTGGAGAAATACCCCTGATTGATGCGGGGAACAACCACGCCAATGGTGCGGTTACTACCCTTTCTCAGGTTCGAAGCCATAACGTTTTGCTGATAATTCATCTCCGCTGCGGTTTTCAAAATCAGCGCCTTCGTTGCAGGATTCACCTTAGAACTGTTGCTAAGGGCCCTGGACACAGAAGAGGCAGCGATATTCAGCTTCTTTGCAATGTCGTATATGGTTGTTCTTTTTTGCGGGGTCTTCATATTTACAAAAATGCAGATTATTTTTTGGCAATCGATTGCCAACTTAAAATATTAAATACTAAATTCGTTTCTCTGTAACCAAGATAAACTAAACGGGGTCAATCCTTAGCAAATATGTTATTATTAGGAATCGATATAGGCACTTCGTCCATTAAAGTGTCGGTGGTGGATGCAAACACGCAGCAAGTCATCATCTCCGGACAATACCCCGAACAAGAAAGCGACATCATTGCCAAACAACCCGGCTGGGCAGAACAGTCCCCGGAGATGTGGTGGGCGCATGTGCAACAGGCATTCAACCTTTGCAAGAAAAATGCAACTTTCAATCCACAGGACATCAGCTCCATCGGTATCGCTTATCAGATGCACGGTCTGGTGCTGGTCGACAAAGACCAGCAGGTACTGCGCGATAGCATCATCTGGTGCGACAGTCGCGCTATAGAGATCGGGAATGACGCTTTCGAAAAGTTAGGGCATGAGTTCTGCCTTTCGCACCTGCTGAATTCTCCGGGCAACTTCACCGCATCCAAACTGGCATGGGTAAAGCAACAGGAGCCAGCGGTATATGCACGCATTCACAAGATGATGCTACCAGGCGACTTCATCGCCATGAAGTTAACCAATGAGATCACCACAAGTATTTCGGCCTTATCTGAAGCGATTCTTTGGGACTTTCAAACGAACACCGTTTCCGCGGAGCTGATGGAATTGTACGGCATAGATGCTGCGCTGATCCCGGAAATCAAACCCGTGTTCTCGGATCATGGTCGTGTGAGCGCCGAAGTGGCAGCACTGATGGGCCTGAAAGCAGGCACGGTGGTTTCCTACAAATCCGGCGACCAGCCAAACAACGCTTTATCGCTTAATGTACTCCAACCCGGTGAAGTCGCTGCAACGGCGGGCACTTCCGGTGTAATTTATGGCGTTAGTGATCAGCTAACCTACGATCCACAGTCGCGCGTAAACACGTTCGCCCATGTGAACCATACTGCGGAAGCGCAACGCTTGGGTGTGTTGCTCTGTATCAACGGCACAGGCAGCTTAAACCGCTGGACGAAAAACCTGTTTGGCTCCGCGATCAACTATGCACAGATGAATGACGAAGCCGCAAAAACGCCTGTTGGCGCTGCAGGCATCCGCATCCTCCCCTTCGGAAACGGGGCAGAGCGCATGCTGAACAATAAGATTGTTGGTGTGCACCTGCATGATATCGACCTCAACCTGCATCATCAGGGGCACATCTTCCGCGCCGTGCAGGAAGGTATTGCTTATTCTTTCCGGTACGGGCTGGACATCATGCGCAGCAATGGCCTGCACCCAAGTGTCATCCGTGCAGGAAAGGCAAATCTGTTTTTAAGTCCGCTGTTCCTGGAAGCTTTCGTAAATGCCACCGGCGTACCGGTAGAGCTATATCAGAACGATGGTAGCGTAGGGGCGGCCCTGGGTTCCGGCATCGGCGCGGGCACCTTCAGCACCGCCGCAGAAGCGTTCCAGAACATCAAACCACTGCAACTGGTAACACCAACGAATACAGCAGCCTACGAGCCGGTTTATCAAAGCTGGCTGGGCTATTTAAATAAACAAAACTAATCTAAGCACAATAAAATTATGGGAAATGTAATTACTGGAGAAAAGGAATTCTTCAAAGGAATTGAACAAGTTAAATATGAAGGGTTGGAGTCAGATAATCCACTGGCGTTCCGCTGGTATGACGAAAACCGCATTGTTGCGGGTAAAACGATGAAGGACCATCTTCGTTTTGCTGGCGCGTACTGGCACTCTTTCGTTGCTACAGGCGGCGATCCATTTGGTGAAGCCACCATCAATCACCCCTGGGATGAAAAAGCAGACGCTGTGGAACGCGCAAAAGATAAGATGGATGCTGCATTTGAGTTCCTGACCAAAATGAACCTGCCATATTACTGCTTCCACGATGTGGATGTGGTAGACTTCACCAATGACGTACTGGAAAATGAAAGACGCCTGCAAGCGCTTGTAGAATATGCAAAGCAAAAGCAAGCGGAAAGTGGTGTGAAACTACTTTGGGGAACGGCTAACTTGTTCTCGCACCGCAGATACATGAATGGTGCTTCTACCAACCCGAACTTCCATGTGTTGGCACACGGTGCTGCACAGGTGAAATCTGCATTGGACGCAACCATCGCATTAGGTGGTGAAAACTATGTATTCTGGGGCGGTCGTGAAGGTTACATGAGCCTGTTGAACACGAACATGAAGCGTGAGCAAGAGCATTTAGCGAAATTCCTGCATGCTTCGAAAGATTATGCACGTGCACAGGGTTTCAAAGGAACGTTCTTCATTGAGCCGAAACCATGTGAGCCGACAAAACACCAGTACGACTATGACGCGGCAACGGTAATCAGCTTCCTTCGTCAGTACGACTTGATGGGTGATTTCAAACTGAACCTGGAAGTGAACCACGCAACGCTTGCCGGACATACATTCCAGCATGAAGTACAGGTTGCTGCAGATGCAGGCTTATTGGGTTCCATGGATGCAAACCGTGGTGATGTTCAAAACGGATGGGATACCGATCAGTTCCCGAACAACATCAATGAAGTAACGGAGGCGATGTTGATCGTACTTGAAAATAACGGACTGCAAGGTGGCGGTATTAACTTCGACGCGAAAATCCGCAGAAACTCTACAGATGCTGCAGATTTATTCTATGCACATATCGGTGGAATGGATACTTTTGCACGTGCCCTGGTTACTGCAGACGCGATTTTACAAAAATCAGATTATAAGAAAATTCGTCAGGAAAGATATGCATCTTACGACGCCGGAGCTGGAAAAGATTTCGAAGATGGTAAACTGACCCTGGAAGATCTTAGAAACTATGCGGTAGAACATGGAGAACCTGAGACAATCAGCGGCCAACAAGAACTGTTGGAAAACATTGTCAACAGGTATATTTAACCAAATATAAACTTTAAAACTACATGAATTCATTAGGAACCTACGACTACGTCGTTTTTCTTGTCTACTTTGTTATCGTAGCCTCCTACGGCTACTGGGTTTACCACAAGAAGAAATCAGATGCAGAAAACTCGAAAGACTTTTTTCTTGCTAAAGATTCATTAACCTGGTGGGCAATTGGTGCATCGCTGATTGCTTCCAACATTTCCGCAGAACAGTTTATCGGTATGAGTGGCTCCGGCTTCACCATGGGACTTGCAATTGCAACCTATGAGTGGATGGCTGCCGTAACGCTGATCATTGTAGCGGTCTTCTTTATCCCGGTTTACCTCAAGAATAAGATTTATACCATGCCGCAGTTCCTGGGGCAGCGGTATAACAGTACCGTAGCCATGATCATGGCGATCTTCTGGCTGCTGCTGTACGTGGTCGTTAACCTTACCTCCATCCTTTACCTGGGCGCATTGGCCATCAACAGCGTATCCGGGATAAACATCACCGCGTGTATGTATATCCTGTCGATTTTCGCAGTGCTGATCACCCTGGGCGGTATGAAGGTAATCGGGTACACCGATGTAATTCAGGTATTCTTTTTAATCCTGGGTGGTTTGGCAACAACCTACCTGGCACTGGAACTTGTTGCTACCCACTTCGGTAGCTCAGGTGTTGCAAACGGCATGAAACTCATTACCGAAAAGGCCTCAGATCACTTCCATATGATCTTTAAACAGGAGAATCCAAACTACATGGACCTTCCGGGACTAACGGTACTGATCGGTGGTATGTGGATCGTGAACCTGAACTATTGGGGCTGTAACCAGTACATTACGCAACGTGCGCTTGGCGCGGATCTTCAAACCGCGAGAAGTGGTTTGTTATTCGCTGCAGTGCTTAAACTGTTGATGCCGCTGATCGTTGTGGTACCTGGTATTGCGGCTTACGTGCTGTACAAGGAAGGTTATGGCGACTTTCAGAATGCCATGCAGAAGGGTGGTTCACTGAATGCCGACTCTGCATATCCGGTATTGCTGAACCTGTTACCTGAAGGACTTAAAGGCGTTTCTTTTGCTGCATTAGCTGCAGCGATTGTAGCTTCCCTGGCTGGAAAGGCAAACAGTATTGCAACCATCTTTACACTGGATGTCTACAAGAAAGTCATCAACAAAAATGCAGATGAAAACAGACAGGTTGTTGTTGGTCGTATCACGGTAATTGCAGCAATGGTTATCGCCATTGTTATTGCACCACACCTGGGTATGGATAAAAAAGGTGGTTTCCAGTTCATTCAGGAATACACCGGATTTGTATCGCCAGGTATCTTCGCGATGTTTATACTCGGTTTCTTCTGGAAGAAAACCACATCAAATGCAGCATTGTTCGCAACCATTGGGGGCTTCCTGCTTTCCGTACTCTTCAAGGTATTACCGAAGTTTGCGAACCTGGAATGGTTAAGTCCATACGGCTTCTCGAAGCTGGTAACACAGGAAGATGGTAGCAGGCTTTACGAGATTCCATTCCTGGATCGTATGGGCTTTGTATTCCTGATCAGTGTGATTGTAATGTGGGTCATCAGTACCATTGAAGGTCGTAAAGGTGCAAACCCGAAAGGTCTGGAGATCGACAGCAGTATGTTCAAAACCACTAATAGCTTTGCTGCAGGTGCATTGATCGTATTGGGTATCATTGTGGCTCTTTATACCGTTTTCTGGTAGTCGATTAAACAATATCATTTAAGCCGCGCTGACTCTGGTCAGCGCGGTTTTTTTATGCGCTATAAATGGTAAAAAGCTTGTGGAAGAATCAACATTGACGAAGTATTTTGGCCGGCTTTCGTTCGCCTATTGTTCGCCTTTCGTTCGCCTATGCTTCGCCTCCAGCCGAAGGAAAGGCGAACAATAGGCGCCTGAGGTCCGGTTAGTTAACGAATTGGTTTAGTTTCCTTTCAGGAAGGATTTCGGTTGCAACTGCAGGGTTGTGGGGAGCCTAAAGGATGGCGGGATGCGCTTAGCCGCTGTAAATAATTGAGAAATAAATGGTATAACTTAATTTTTGCAATCGAATGATTAAATATTTGGAGGTTATAATTAAAATATTAATTTTGTTACAACCAAATATATCCTTATGCCTAAACCTTTACCTACCTCAACTCAGCTGACCGGTCACCACGAACCACGTGTATCGCATCAGCGCATCAAAAAGTACAAAGTCTGTCACTTATTTACGACCAATATTCCTTTTCGAGTCTAAAGCATCACCATTTACTGGAAATACTGATTTTGTTTCCGCACAACTGCTAACCGCGCTTGTCCGGGAAGTTTCCCTATATCCATAATTTTCGCTGCTCATTTCCGGTAGATGCCTCATAAGCATACAATTAACCATATAAGTTAAACCGATAAACGATTAGACATGACTTAACCGCAAAAAAAAAGGAGTGAATGCGCCAACACTCAACTCCTTTTTCCTCCGAAAACAGTATTCACTATTGTCAGATTTTTAACAATCAACCACAAATTTATGAAAAAAAGGGAACAGTGTGTCAACACTCTACGCTTCCGCTTTCGAAAAAACAGCGTCATGTTCCTCACGAACGTGATCTTTGTCTCCACTTTATTTGCTTGTGAACAGGCCGCTGCTGCGGCCTTTCCAAACAGTCGCTTCGCCTACGAGCGTGCCGACATTGTGGTCACGGGCCAAATCAAAGACGCCAATGGCGCCGGCATTCCCGGGGTAAGTGTTAAACTTAAAAACACCACCATCGCCACCACCACCGATGCTTCAGGTCGCTATACCATCCGGGTGCCGGAAAATGGTGTGCTGGTCTTCAGCTACGTCGGATTTGTAACCAACGAGCAGCCGGTAAATGGTCGTACCGCAATCAACGTGAACATGATGGAGGATAATGAATCCCTCTCTGAAGTCATCGTTGTGGGTTATGGTACACAGAAAAAAGCGGTTGTTTCTGGTGCGGTTACGGCTGTAAAAGGTGCGGAGCTCGCCAAAACGCCAACGGCAAACTTATCGAACTCCCTGGCAGGGCGACTACCAGGGGTAACGGCCGTTCAGGCCAGTGGTGAACCCGGATACGATGGTTCCGCCATCCGCATCCGTGGGGTAAACTCTTTAGGAAATAACAATGCGCTGATCGTTATTGATGGGGTCCCGAACCGGGCTGGTGGTCTGGAAAGGATCAATCCCAATGATATTGAGAGCGTTTCGGTGTTGAAAGATGCTTCCGCGGCCATCTACGGATCCCGTGCAGCAAACGGGGTAATCCTGATCACCACCAAACAAGGGCAAAGTGGTAAACCACAGGTGTCTTACGATTTCGGCTACGGACTACAGCAGCCGGTACGTACACCGAAAATGTCCAGCTCCACGCAGTATGCAGAAATCCTGAATGAGCTAAACATCTTCGGGTCTGACCTGCCGGTAGATCAGTGGTCGGCAGCCTGGGATGCCTTCAAAACGACTGGGTCTTATGTTCGGCCGGACAATGGCAATACCTTAAATGCAGCTTACCGTCCGGATGAAATCCAGAAGCTTGGTGACGGTTCCGATCCTTTGCGGTATCCAAATACCGACTGGTACGGCACGACCTTAAGAACCTGGTCACCGCAGCAACGCCATAATATACAGGTAAACGGCGGTTCCGAAAACACCAAGTACCTCGTTTCGATGGGCTATCTGGATCAGGATGGTTATTATAAAAAATCCGCGACAGGGTATCAACAATATGATTTCAGGATCAACCTGGAATCCAAGTTTAATGATTATGTAACCGCAACGCTGGGCATTACCGGCCGGGAGGAAATGCGAAACTTCCCTACGGTAGGGGCGGGTGATATCTTCCGGATGCTGATGCGTGGTAAACCTACAGAAATTGAGGTTTGGCCGAACGGTTTGCCGGGTCGTGATATCGAATTTGGGTACAACCCTTATGTAATTGCGACAGACCTCACGGGTTATGATCGCGACCGCCGGGATTACTTCCAGTCTACCGGGCGTTTGGAGGTTAAAATTCCTGGGATCGAAGGCCTGCGCGTGACCACTACGGCTTCAATCGATAAGTTCTTTGGGAAACGCAAGCGCTGGCAAACCCCATGGACGCTATACGATTGGGATAAAAAGACCTTTGAAGCAGATGGCGTAACGCCGGTACTGGTTGGGTCAGTCCGCTCAGAGCGTACCGATCCGAGCTTGCAGGAATATGCCGGGGATCAGCTGGCCATCAACCTGATGGGTATGATCAACTACGATAAGAAGATCAACGACCACCAGTTTAATTTAATGGCGGGTGTGACACGTGAGAAGGTAGATAATAGTGGGTTTTCAGCGTTCCGCAGATACTTCCTTTCTACCGCATTGCAGGAACTTGTTGGCGGTAGTGATAAGGAGCAGGCCATCAGCAATCCAGCGGATGAACCGTACAACCTGTATCGCAGGGCGAGGTTAAGCTACTTCGGCCGTGTGGGCTACAACTACAAAGAGAAGTACCTTGCGGAATTCCTGTGGCGTGCGGATGGTTCATACATCTTCCCGGAAGATAAGCGTTTCGGGTTCTTCCCGGGTGTTTCCGTGGGCTGGCGTATCTCTGAGGAGTCGTTCTTTAAAAACAATGTCTCCTTTGTGAACAACCTGAAAATTCGTGGATCATGGGGACAAATGGGTGCTGAAGCCTACTTCGGTAACGCACTCGCCGAGTACCAGTACCTGAGTACCATGGGCTTTGGCAATTACGTGATCAATGATCAGCTGACACAAACGCTTTTCGAAAACCGCGTGCCTAACCTGGACTTCGGATGGGAAGTCGCCAACAATGCCAACATCGGTTTGGATGCATCCTTCCTGAACAACAAGCTGACTTTGGAACTCGATGGGTTTTATAATAAACGTACAAACATCCTGATCTCCAGAGGTAATTCCATCCCGGGCAGTTCGGGTATTACCGACAAATTGCCGCCGGTGAACCTGGGTAAGGTGGATAACAAAGGTTACGAGTTTAAGCTGAGTTATGCGGATCAGGCTGGCGACTTTGGCTATATGGTTAGTGTGAACGGCGGTTACTCCAAAAACAAGATTGTGTTCTGGGATGAGACACCAGGTGCACCGGAGTGGCAACGTTCTACGGGTATGCCAACCGGAACAGGGCTGGCTTATGAGTACACTGGCGTGTTCAGGGATCAGGCAGAGATTAATGCCAATCAGATTGATTATACCGGATTAACAAACAGGTTGCTGCCAGGGGATATGAAGTTCCGCGATGTGAATGGCGATGGCAAGATCAATGGTGATGACCAGATCAGATTGGATAAAACCAATGTGCCGAGGTTTACCGGTGGTTTGAACATTAACCTGACCTACAAAAACTTCGACTTCTCGGCACTGATTCAAGGTGCAACGGGCGGCGTACAGATTGTGGGCTTAACCGAATCGGGAGACATTGGTAACTTCCTGGAGTGGTCTTACATCAACCGCTGGAGCATCGACAATCCGAGCAGTGAGTATCCAAGGCTGTCTAACCGTGGTCAAACCTATTATACCGACACCAATAATGCAGCGCAGAACACTTACTGGATCCGTAGCAACAACTATGTAAGGTTGAAGAACGTGGAGCTGGGTTATTCCCTGAATCCGGAGTTCAGCAAACGTATTGGCTTACGCTCCCTGCGCTTTTATGCAAATGGTTTGAACCTGTTTACCCTGGATAAAATTAAGATCTGGGATCCGGAATCTACCAACTCCAGTGCGCAGTATTATCCACAGGCGCGGGTGATCAATGCAGGTATAAAAGCAGGATTTTAGACATAAATGGGAACCGTTAAAAACTTAAATATGAAACCGATATACAGAAATAAATATTTATACGCACTGGCGATACTTGCAACAGTAACGTTGAGTTGCAAAAAAGACTTCCTGGCGGTGGAGCCACCAAATCAGATCTCGGCAGAGCTGGTCTGGCAGGATGCCGCACTTGCACAAGGCTTTGTAACGGAGATTTACAATGGCCTGGATGTAGGTGGATTTGATGAACAGATGTTGTCCTCCCTTTCGGATGAGTCCATGTTCACGCACCCGAACCGGGGTATTGACCTGATCAATGCCGGCACCATTAACCCTACAACTTTGGGCTGGGTTGATGAAACTTATGGCTATAACCAGATGTATAATCGCATCCGTTCTTGTAACATTGTTATTGAAAGATTGGAAGGCGGGGAGAATGGAATTGCCGACCAGAACATTAAAGACAAGCTTCTTGGTGAAGCGTATTTCCTGCGGGGCTACTTCTATCAGCAACTGCTTCGGTACTATGGAAGTGTGCCGCTGATTACAAAAAGTTATGCGTTAAATGACGATTTCCAGGTAAAAAGGGCCACTTATGAGGAGTGTGTTACGGCAATCCTTGCAGATTGTGAGAAGGCAATTACGCTTTTGAATGGCCGCACCATGGAAAAAGGGCGTACCACATCCATGGCGGCAATGGCTTTGAAATCGCGCGTTTTGCTTTATGCAGCCAGTGATTTACACGACATTCCGACTGCAAAAACGAAGGCGTCCGTGATTGCCGGTTTTGCAAATCCAGAGTTTCTTGGCTATATTTCAGGTGACCGTACCGCTCGGTGGACCGCAGCACAAGCTGCCGCAAAGGCCATTCTTGATGCAGGTGCAGGTTATAAATTAAACCTTACGGCACCAGTAACACCGGAAGAAGGACGAATGAATTACAAGAGCATAGCAATGGGTGGTGGCAGCAAGGCACCGGGGGTTGATGCTTCGGCAGCAAGCGAGCTGATCTTTGCCCGCTATTTTATTGACCGTAGTGACATGCGTTATGGCCGTGCAAATGGGCCGAACGGCTATCACAATTGGGCAGGAAATACGCCAATCGGGTTGCTTGTGGATGATTACGAAATGCAGGATGGTACGCCATTCAGCTGGAGCAACGCTGCGCAAAAGGCTTCGCCTTACGTAAACCGAGATCCACGCTTCTATGCTACAATCTTATATGATGGTGCAAACTGGAAGCCGAGAAATCTGGTATCCGGAAACGTTGATCCAGCAAATCAGATTCAGACTGGTGAGTACGACCTGCAGGAAGGTTCCAGTGTAATCACCTTTAAAGGTCTGGATACCCGTGGCAGCTCCATTGAGAACTGGAATGGCAGCTGGACCGGCTATTATACCCACAAGTTTATTGATCCGGATCCGAACATCATTGAGGCTTCCAATCCGCAGTTTGTGCCATGGCCTTTCTTCCGCTATACGGAAGCTGTGTTCAACTACGTGGAAGCAAGCATTGAGCTTGGTCAGGAAAGCGAAGCACGTTTATGGCTCAACAGGATCCGCTTCCGCTCGGGCATGCCGGCAATAACAGCAAGCGGAGATGCTTTAAAAGAAGCTTACCGTCATGAGCGCCGCATAGAAATGGTGTACGAAGAGCAGCGCTATCACGATGCACGCCGTTGGATGATTGCACCGCAAACACTAGGTCGCAAAACAACCTACATTAAGGTTACAGGTAAATTTAAACCTGGCAAGACGCTGTCTTCGCCATACCGCTATGACCCTGAGATTTACAACTACACTTATACGCCAACGACAGAGACCGCACAGGAGAACCGCAAATGGGAGGATAAAATTTACTTCAGACCATTTAGTCGCGACGAGATTAATAGAAACAATCAACTGATACAAAACCCCGGATATTAGATCCGCTTACTTAGCCGATGAAAAAAAGAATTTTTGGTGTATTAACATTTATGTGGGCTTCCACTTTCTGCTTCGCACAGCAGAAAGGGAAGCCTTACGTGCAAGAGATCAATGGTACAAAGCTGTCCTTTTCCATGCAGCCGGTGCCTGCGGGTGCCTTTACCATGGGCAGCAATAAGGGCAAGGATGATGAGAAGCCCCCACATCAGGTAAAGATCAGTGCCTTCTGGATGAGTACCCATGAACTGACCTGGGACTTGTACGAGGCTTTCCTTTACAAGGATTACGAAACCACCCATAGTGTTGGTGCCGTACCGGCGAATGTGGATGCGGTGACCCGTCCAACAAAACCCTACCTGGACATGACCTTCGGCATGGGCAAGGAGAATCATCCGGCACTAGCGATGACGCACTACAATGCTATACAGTATTGCAAGTGGTTATATGCCCGGACCGGTGTATTCTATCGCCTGCCTACAGAAGCGGAGTGGGAGTATGCTTGCCGCGCGGGCAGCACGACCGAGTATGCCTTTGGGGATGACGCGCAAGCATTGGGTGAATATGCCTGGTATAAGGAGAACAGCGGCGGCAAATCGCAGCAGGTGGGTAAGAAGAAACCCAACAAGTGGGGGATCTACGATCTGTATGGAAATGTAGCGGAATGGACCTATGACCAGTATCAGGCGGACTATTATGCCGGTGTGAAGAATGGGCAACAGGATCCGGTGAATGTGCCGGATAAACTGTATTCGCATGTGATCAGGGGCGGTTCCTATGAAGATCCGGCAAACGACCTGCGTTCTGCCGCCAGGCTTGCTTCTGACCCGGCATGGAAACAGATCGACCCACAGATTCCAAAGAGCAACTGGTGGTTCCCGGAAGCGCCATTCATCGGCATGCGACTGGTACGGCCAGCGGTACCACCCTCAGCAGCGGAGATTGGAAAGTACTATGATACACCCGTAATTCCAGATTATTAAAACTAAAAACCAAAATATAAACAGAATGGAAAATGAAAAACTATCTGCGCCGCGCAGGGACTTTCTAAAGGCCGGTGCTTTACTTACAGGCGGCTTACTGCTTGACCAGTTTGCATTTGCTGCAGGACACTCCGGTGTAGATGATACGATAAAGATTGCTTTGATTGGCTGTGGTGACCGTGGTACGGGTGCTGCTTTTCAGGCCCTGACTACGAAATCTAACCTGAAGCTGGTGGCTATGGCTGATGCTTTTCAGGACAGGATGGATCAGAGCTACAAGCTGCTGAGTGATAAATTCAAAGAGAAGGTAGATGTGCCTGCGGACCGTCGCTTTGTGGGTTTCGATGGCTATAAAAAAGCGATCGCCCTGGCGGATGTTGTGCTGTTGGCTACGCCTCCGGGCTTCCGCCCGATGCATTTTGAGGAAGCGGTAGATAAGGGTAAACATGTGTTCATGGAGAAACCTGTTGCCGTAGATTCACCAGGGATCCGCAAGGTGCTTGCCGCTGCGGAAATTGCCAAGAAAAAGAAATTGAACGTGGTTGTGGGACTGCAACGCCGTTACCAGACGAATTACCGGGAAACGATGAAACGCATTCAGGATGGTGCCATTGGCGACATTGTAGGCGGACAGGTTTACTGGAACAGTGGTGGGGTATGGGTGAAGAAACGTCAGCCACAACAAACAGAAATGGAATACCAGATGCGCAACTGGTACTACTTCAACTGGCTTTGCGGTGATCACATTGTGGAGCAACACGTACACAACATTGATATTGCGAACTGGGCGAAGAATGCTTATCCAACCTCTATTCAGGGTACTGGCAGTCGCGCATGGAGAACGGGCAAAGATTACGGGGAGATTTACGATAACCATGCTGTGGAACTGACCTACGCGGATGGTGCGGTGATCTATAGCCAGTGCCGCCACTTTGAAGGGACAGCGAACCGTGTGGATGAAACTTTCCAGGGTACGAAGGGCAGGACTTACCTTTCTGCCAACAACCAGGGGATCCTTTGGGATCATACCGGTAAAGAGCTATTCAGTCACCCGACCAAGGGTAATGCAAATCCATACCAGACAGAGCACGATGAGCTGTTTGCGGCGATCAGTAAAGGTGAATATAAATTCAGCGATGCTGAACGTGGGGCAAAGAGTTGCTTAACGGCGATCATGGGGCGTTATGCCACTTATTCAGGGCAGACCATTAAATGGGATGAGGCACTGAACGCTAACAACAGCCTGTTCCCGGAACAATTGGCCTGGGATGCAAAACCAAGACTGCTGCCGGATGAGAATGGCTTGTACCCGATTCCAACACCTGGTAAAACAAAAGTGATCTAAGGGATTTACGTGCTCATTTACAGATCAGCCATCATATGTATTTTATTGCTGTTCCCCTTTCTGTTTAAGTCAGGGGAACAGCGATTGTACAGCATCCATGGTTATGCCCAGGGTACGGATTACAATCTGCGGTATTATTCGGATGCGGAAAGGATAAAGAAAGCTGATGTCGACAGTTTGCTTGCGCAGGTTGATGTTTTGATGTCTTTGTACAAGCCGGATTCACAGATCAACCAGTTTAACAAGTCTGAAAAGGGTTTGCCGATAGATGCGCATTTCCTTAGTGTAATGCTAAAATCGTTTGAGGTGTACAAAGCTTCGGAAGGGCGATTTGATGTTACCGTAGCACCGTTGGTGCAGCTTTGGGGCTTTGGGCCGGAAAGGGTACAGCAATTTCCGGATAGCAGCACGGTGAAGGAAACTTTAGCGCGTGTGGGTATGTGGCAGCTGGAGCTGGATGGTGATGTGCTCTACAAGAAGCATCCGGGGGTTACGATAGACCTGAACGGCATTGCACAGGGTTTCACCGTTGACGTTATTGCGAATTACCTGTTGGCCTCTGGTATTAAGTCTTACATGGTTGAAATTGGCGGTGAGGTGGTTGTACATGGTGCAAAGCCGGATGGCACAGGTTTCCGGATTGGCATTGAAGGTCCTTCACCGGAAGGAAGTGCTGCAGTTGCTAAAGCAGCGCCTTTCCGGCACATTCTGGAGTTAAAAGAAGGCGCTGTGACCAGTTCAGGAACTTTCAACAAGTACAGGAAGTACAAGGAAGGGCGGATCAGTCATTTGATTGACCCGAAGACAGGTTATCCCTTGAAGTCGCCGATGATCAGTGTAACGGTTTATGCCGGAGATGCTATGACGGCGGATGGCTATGATAATGTATTGATGGCGATGGGCAGCATTGAAGAGGCGATGGCTTTTGCGGATAAGGCGAAGCTGGAAGCTTATTTTATTTACCACAGGCCGGATGGAAGTCTGGCAGATACACTTACCACCGGATTCAAAACACTGCTGGTAGATTAATTAGAACAATCATCATGAAAAGAGGAGAATTTTTAAGAAATAGCCTGCTTGCAGGCGGCACACTGATGGCAGGATCGATCTTGCCGGGTGAAGCATCGGCTGCGGTAGGTAGCACCGCGATAGGTAGCGGTGTCTTAGACAGCGCTGTAGCGCAAAAAGGTAAGACTTTTAACCTGGATTATGCACCGCACGAAGGCATGTTCAGTAAGAGTGCGGGAAAGAACTTTCTGGATCAGATCCAGTTTATGTTCGATCAGGGTTTCCGCTCCATTGAAGACAACGGCTATCTGGGGCGTTCTACAGAGGAGCAGACGAAAATCGGGAATCTGCTCGCAAAGCTGGGGATGCGTATGGGTGTGTTCGTGGTGGATGGCGGCGATAACTGGAAGACTTCCCTGACGACTGGTAAAAAGGAGTTTAAGGATAAGTTTGTCGATACCTGTAAGCGGTCGGTAGAAGCGGCGAAGCGCTGCAACGCGAAGTGGTTGACGGTAGTACCGGGTTTTTATGACCGCAGGTTGCCTTACGGCATTCAAATGGCGAATGTAGTGGATGCGATGCGTGCAGGTGCGGAAATCTTCGAGCCTGCAGGGCTTATTATGGTGCTGGAAACGCTAAGTGATACGCCGGAATTGTTTCTGCAGCAGACGCATGAAACGTATAACGTTTGTAAGGCGGTGAATAGTCCATCCTGTAAGATCTTGTATGATATTTACCATATGCAGAAAACGGAGGGCAATCTGATTGTGAACATGGACCGTTGCTGGGATGAGATTGCATATATCCAGATCGGCGATAACCCAGGGCGGAAGGAGCCAACAACAGGAGAGATCCACTACAAGAATCTGTTTAAGCATATTCATGGGAAGGGTTACAAGGGCGTTATGGGTATGGAGCATGGTAATTCAAGGCCGGAAGCGGCAGGTGAGCAACGCGTGATACAAGCGTATCGGGAGGTAGACCAATTTATGTAAGAAATAATTAAGAAAGGCTCCTAAGGAGCCTTTCTGCTGCAAATTTCAGTTTAAATAAAGTATTTCGATGCCTGAAGTAGATACTACTTATAAAAAATTAGTTGTTGATATTGGCTCTACGCTTTCAAAGGCTAGAGAGAATGCACTTAGAGCTATAAACCAGGAACTTGTAAAAGCAAACTGGGAAATCGGCAGACAAATCGTTGAATTTGAGCAACATGGCAATGAAAAGGCAGAATACGGAAGTGCGCTGTTGACAAGGCTATCAAAAGACCTCAAAATTTCTTATGGTAAAGGCTTTGGAAAAAGTAATATATACCTTTGCAGGCAGTTTTATTTGAAATATCCAATTTTCCAGACAGTGTCCGGAAAATTAAGTTGGAGTCATTACGCTGAACTTTTAACAATCAGCGACGAACTTTCAAGAAGCTTTTATGAAAAACAAGCTGTAATAGAAAAATGGAGTTTTCGTGAACTAAAGCGGCAGGTTAACTCAGCCTTATTCCACAGACTGGCATTAAGCAAAGATCAAGAGGGCGTTTTAGAATTGTCTCGAAAAGGCCATGAAATTGAGCGTCCACAAGATGCCATAAAAGATCCTTACATCTTTGAATTTTTAGAGCTTTCCCAAGAAGATATTGTAAAAGAACGGGACCTTGAAACAAAGCTCATCAACAACCTTCAAAAATTTCTATTAGAACTCGGGAAAGGTTTTTCGTTTGTAGCAAGACAGTTTAAAATAACAATAGATAATGAGCATTTATTCATTGATCTGGTCTTTTATCATAGAATACTTAAATGTTTTGTCCTTATAGATCTAAAGACTAAGAAGGTAAAACATCAGGACATTGGACAAATGAACCTCTATCTTAACTACTTCAAGGAAGAAGAAAATACGGAAGGGGACAATGAGCCTATAGGGATAATCATCGCTGCCGACAAACATGAATTCTTAGTTAAATATGCTACAGGAGGACTTTCAAACCAAATCTTCGTATCAAAATACCAGCTCTACTTACCAGATCAAAAACAGCTTGAGCGAAAGGTGAAGCAGATTATTGATGGCGCTTTAAATGAATAACAAGGCATATCATGAACGGTGTTTCATTGCAAACGAGCTAAGAAAATAGATTTAAATTTCTGCTTCAGGGTACATTCACTTAGACCTGAATATGGTGTGTGCTGAGGCGTTTGAAAGTCTCCTTTTATTTGTAATTTTCCTTATCTAAAAAACAGAATCAAATGATCAGCAATCATGAAATCGACTACCATGTTTATGGTGAAGAAATGCAATATGTAGAGGTTGAGCTCGACCCGAATGAAACCGCCATCGCCGAACCCGGCGCCTTTATGATGATGGATGAAGGTATCCAGATGCAAACCATCTTTGGAGATGGCAGTCAGCAGGAGGGAGGGCTTCTTGGCAAGCTGTTCAGTGCAGGCAAGCGGATGCTTACCGGGGAGAGCCTGTTCATGACGGCTTTCACGAATATCGCCTATGGCAAAAAGAAGGTGAGCTTTGCATCGCCATATCCGGGAAAAATCATTCCAATCAACCTGCAGCAGCTTGGCGGTAGGATCACCTGCCAGAAGGATGCTTTCCTTTGCGCGGCAAAAGGGGTAAGTGTGAGCATTGCCTTTCAGCGTAAGCTTGGTACAGGCCTGTTTGGTGGCGAAGGCTTCATCATGCAGAAGCTCGAGGGTGATGGTATGGCCTTTATGCATGCAGGTGGGCATGTGGTTGAAAAGACACTTAAATACGGTGAGGCGCTAAAGATTGATACGGGCTGTCTCGTTGGATTTACCTCCGGGATTGACTATGATATTGAATTCGTAGGCGGTATTAAAAACACCATCTTCGGTGGAGAGGGCGTTTTCTTTGCTACGCTTCGTGGTTCCGGCAAGGTGTGGATTCAATCGCTGCCAATCAGCAGACTGGCAGGACGGATCTTGCAATATGGCACTGGTGCCCGTAAAGAAGAGGGCAGCATTCTCGGTGGATTAGGCAATCTGCTTGACGGTGACGGACGGTAATCAGTTCTTCAACTGGTAACGAATACCAAAAAACCACCTGATCCCCTGATTGGGTGCGTAAACATAAGTGGGGTCGAAGGTCAGGCCGTAGGGATTCTCCGGAGTCACCAGCGCCTGACCTGCTTCATTAAACTGTACCTGCTTATCAAATGGGTCATGTGCCCGGGCAATTAGAAATGGGTTGCCCTTGTTCGGCGTCCAGTTCAACAGGTTCTTAACCCCGCCATACAGGTCTATTCCATTGCGGAAGCTCTTCGTCAGTTGCACATTTTGGATGCTCCACCATGGAGAATTTGGCTTGCGGGGATCAGTATCGCTGAGCAGCGGTAATCGCATGGGCCCATAAATATTTCCGGTATAATCCAGCTGTATGCCCGTTTTATCGTGTTTGTAGCCAATGTTCCATACCCCCGTGAAATGTTCGGTAAATAGCTGCTTGATTTTTATGCCCTGCTGCTTGCTGTAAACATCCATGAGCGTGCCACCGATCAGGAACTTCAGTCCATTTTTTAGACTTAGATCCGTGTTCAGCGAGATGCCCTTAGATACCGCATGGCCGTCCAGGTTGTTATAGATGATTTTATTGGGATCGGTATCGTAGTCTGCAATGATCTTGTTGTTGAACCTGGTATAAAATGCACTGGCATCCAGCCCAAAGATGCCGCCATTGTGGGTGTACATACGTTTCACGAAATTGATGTTGCCGTTCCAGGATGTTTCCGGTTTTAATGCCTCCAGAAACAACAGCTGGCGTGCACCGGTAAGTGCGGCATGATCCTCTGTAAAAACATTCGCAACGCGGAAGCCATTTCCAATACTTACCCGAAGGATGTTATGCTGATCGTCTGAGTTCCACTTGTAATTAATTCTAGGGGTGAAAATGTTGCCATGAATCGCATTGTAATCGTAGCGAAGGCCCATTAAGATGGTGTTGTTGGTGTCCAGCCTGATCTCATCCTGAATAAAGACTCCGGGAAGATTGATGTGTGAAGCCATATTGATGCTCAGGTTATTTGCTGCCGCCGTCGCGGGGGTATTATCATCATAAAAGGTATACCGGTAAGCGATGCCGGCAAGCAGATCATGTTTCCCGAAGTTGCGGTTCCAGGTGAGTTGCGCAAAGCCTATCTGTTGCTTCGCCTGGTAGTTCAGCGTTCCATAAACGCTATTCTGATTGTGGGTGTTCGCACTGAAGGTGAAGAACATCTTCTCTTTTAGCGGAAGCTGATAGTTCCCAAAAACCTCCCACCGGCTGGTGTAAATGCTTTCACCATAAACTTCATCCCCGCCACGGTATTGCTTCGACCAGTTCATTTCACCGCCCCAGCGGTCCTCATAAACGTAACGCCCGGCGATGGAGAACTGGCGGTTCAGCTTGCGCCTGAAATCCCATTTGTTAAATACGGAAACGCGGTGCTGTAAGGTTACATCTGTAAAGTTGTCGTTATTGTTATCGATGGGATGATCGTAGATAAAATGGTTGATGCCCAGGAGCGACTTTGCGCGCTGCCCAACATCAAACCTGGCGGCCAGATCCGTATTGAGTTCGCCCCAGCTGGTTCCAAACACATCGGCAGCAATTCTAGGTGCATCTTCCGGTTTTTTCGTGATGATGTTGATGAGCCCGCCAACCGCCTCACTACCATACAGCGTAGAGGCCGGACCTTTAACAATCTCTACCCGGTCTATGATGGCCTGCGGGATGCCACTCAAGCCATAGACGGTTGATAAGCCACTCACGATCGGCATGCCGTCAATCAGAATCATGGTATACGGCCCCTCAAGGCCATTGATGTGGATGTCGCCGGTATTGCAGATGTTGCAGTTTAGCTGCGGGCGTACCCCGTTGATGTTTTGCAGGCTCTCAAAAATGGAGGGATTGGGGTTTGCCCGGAAGAATTTAGCGGTATAGACTTCTACGGGCACAGCGCTGTTCAGCTTGGAAACTGCCTTCATGGTGCCGGATACGACGACTTCATCAAGCGCCTTGCCTTCTTCTGTGTGCAGCTTTTTATGTTGCAGGGCAAGGCTGTCAATTACCTTTGCATTAGTTGTTTCCTGTTGTGCAAATGCAAAGCTGCTCAAACAAAGCAAGGGTAAAAATAGTAGAAGTCTTAGTATCATCTTAAGTATTGAATTAGTATTGCAAATATATATTGTTAGACAGGTCTAACAATGGCTTTGTTTTAAATATTTATACAAGCAAGAGATTTCGTAGTTTTGGATCATGTATTCCGTTGTTGAAGAGAACTACCTTAAGGCTTTATTAAACCTCAGCAATGCCGATGATGAGGTCAGCATTAATGATCTGAGTAAGCGGCTGAACATCAAAATGCCCAGCGTAAACAGCATGATGAAACGTTTTGCGGAGAAGGAGTTGGTGGCCTATGAGAGCTATAAGCCAGTAAAGCTTAGCGCAAAGGGCAAAAAAGAAGCCTCCATGATCATCCGTAAACACCGCTTAACGGAGATGTTTCTCGTGGAAAAGATGGACTTCAACTGGGAAGAGGTACATGAAATTGCGGAGCAGATAGAACACATCCAGTCACCGCTGTTTTTCGAGAAAATGGATGCCTTACTGGGCTATCCGAAGTTTGATCCCCACGGTTCTCCGATTCCGGATAAAAACGGGAAGGTCATCAAGACCAGTTATGTGCCGCTAAACGTATGTGAAGCAGGGAAAGTGGTAACCTTAAAAGCGGTATCGGATTCCTCGGAAGCTTTCCTACGTTTTCTAAACGGGCGGTCGATCTTGCTTGGCGACCAGCTAAAGGTACTGTCTAAAGAACCATTTGATGGCAGCATGCAGATCGAAGTAGTAGGAAAATCTACTGAAGTGTTCAGTGAATTGATCTGCGAGAAACTTTTGGTGGAAAAAGCTTAGAATCCATGTAGCGCTTTTGGTGGCAAACTCGTATGTTTAAATATCAATCAATCATCAAATTAACGTTTATGAAACGCGCCATTCAAATCTTTTCTATCGTATTACTTTTCCTTTTTGCAGGTTGTGATAAGGATACCGTTGAACTTGATCAGGACACTATCCCTGGCAAGTGGAAGCTCCGTGAATCTTACATCTCCGATGGCAGTCCGGGTAAGTGGGAGCAGAGCAAGAAAGATCTTGTTGTAGAATTTAAAACAGATGGCAGTTTAGCGGGTAACGTGTTTTCAAATTATGTAAGCTACGTTATCAAGGATACCAAAACCATCGTCTTTATGAAAGCCGACAAAACGGAGCAGAACTATGCTTATGAGCTGAAAGACGGTGTGCTTACCATGAGTCCTTCCGGACCGATCATGTGTGTGGAAGGTTGTGCCGACCGCTTCATCAAAATAAACTAAAGACACTAGCGCATAGCCTGCTCAGGCGGCAGCTCTTCTACAAAATCCATAATGGCGCGGTTTACTTCCGCGCTTTTTTCATGTTGCAGCCAGTGTGTTGCATCCGGAAAGCTGATCAATCGCCCATCGATGCAGAACGCCATGCTTGCTTTTGCAAGCTGAAAATAAAGGAACCTATCTTTTTCACCCCAGATCAACAATAAAGGATTGTTGATGAGCTTCGGTGTCTTCATGTTTTCACGGAATTCCTTGCTTTGTCGCATGGCGCGATACCAGTTGATCATGTAGCGAATCCGGCCTTTCCATGCTTGTTTATAACGTTCAAGATCCTGTACGCTGAAAGTGCCCGGCACTGCTGTTCCGGCCATACTGTTGCGCAGAAATTTAAAGTCGTTCCGGCTGCAGAGCCACTCCGGTAAACGGGGGATCTGAAAGAAATAGATGTACCAGCTTTTAAAAATCTGCAGCATGGGTCGTTTAATGCGCAGTGCGCCTGGGTGGGGCGCATTCAGGATGACAATGCTTTTAAACAGTTTAGGGTGGTAGATACCAAGCATCCAGGAGACGATACCGCCCCAGTCGTGCCCAACCAGATGTACATCTTTCAGGTCCATGGTTCGTACCAGACTGCAGATATCTTCCATCAGGTGCTTACAGCGATAAGCCTTTATGCCTTCCGGGCTTTCCGTCAAGTTATAACCACGTTGATCCGGCACAATGACATGGTAGCCATGCGCTGCAAAATTGCCGATCTGGTCCTTCCAGCCGTACCAGAAATCAGGGAAGCCATGTAAAAAGATGATCGGCTTTCCAGTACTGGGACCGGCCTCAATAACGTGCATGCGGATGCCGTTGACATTGTAGAAGTTTGCGGTGATATCTGTTGCTTTCATAGCTCATTAGAAACCAATGAAATATTTTTTTGTTATGGTATTCGCAAGAAAATATTTTATGAAGGATGAACAGCCAGCAACCGATTATAAAAACAAATTTGAGGAATGTAACGAAAGGTTTGAAGCAATTTTTGAGTACACTTCCGCCGCAAGCAAGATCATCAATTCAGATCTGAAAATTCTCCGCGTAAATCAGGCGCTGGTAGATCTGTTGGGCTACACAGCGGAAGAAATCATTGGTACGGAGATCATGGAATATGCCTGCAAAGATGTGCAGCACCACTGGAAGGAGCTGCAGCATGCGATGTGGCATGAAGGGAAGCGGCGTTTCAAGCTAGACGCATGCCTGATCCGCAAGGATGGTTCGCTGGCCTGGGTACACATCACGACGGTATTGTTCCGGCAGGAGGAGGAGTACTATGGCTTTACAGTGCTGGATGATTTTACCATGGAGAAGAACCTGGAGGAGACCAAACAGCGCCTGAGTATGGCACTGGAAAATTCACGTATGGCGGTATGGGAACTGGATCTTGCTGAGGGTGCCATTCTTCATAGTGCGGGTTTCAAGCAATTGTTCAACATCAAGGAAGATTCAAACACCTGGGATCAGGCGCAGCTGTTGAACCAGTTTTTCGAAGAAGATCAAGTCAAGCTTCAGCAAGCGCTGACAAACATCGCCTTTGATGCTGTGGTTGATTTTCAAGGCCGGATCCGCACCGTCGATGGTGTCGTGCGATGGGTGTATTTACAGGCAAAGCCGGTGGATACGCAGCATCATGCACCGCGGAAGTTGCTGGGTACCATCGCGGACATCACCAAAGAGAAATTGGCAGAGCGGGATAAAGATGATTTCATCAGCATCGCCAGTCATGAGTTACGTACACCAGTAACGGCCATGAAGGCCTCCTTGCAGGTGCTGGATACGATGAAGCAGGCACAAACACCGAAAGCGGCAAGCTTGATTACCCAGGCCAATAAGAGCATGCGGAAAATCACGGTTTTGATAGATGACCTGCTGAATGTAAACAACCTGAAGGAGGGACAGCTTCGCCTGCAGAAGACGAGATTTCGACTGGGAGGCGTTATTGACGAATGTTGTTTGCACGTTACTAGTGAAGGTCTGTTTAACATTAAAACCGGGGGAGATCTGGATGTTGAAGTAGAAGCAGATTCAGAGCGCGTTCAGCAGGTGATCATCAACCTGGTAAACAATGCCATGAAGTACGCCTATGCGAACAAAGAAATTGAGATTAATGTGTTGCAAATGCCCGGAGAAGTTAAAGTTTCCGTCACGGACCATGGGCCAGGCATTGAAAAGGAGAAGATCCCGTATCTGTTTGATCGCTTTTACCGGGCAGACAGCAGTTCGGGCCAGTATTCTGGTTTAGGTCTGGGCTTATACATCGCTGCGGAGATCATTAAAAGACATCAGGGGGAAATCGGCGTAGAAAGCGAGTTGGGCCAGGGCACAACGTTCTGGTTCACCCTGCCAACCGTATAGCAAAGAAAATGGCCCTTTCGGGCCATTGTTAGTTTTTAGTGCTGAATTTGTAAGTTGACATCGTCTGGTAAGTCTCGCCGGGCTTCAGTGTGATTGACGGGAATGATGGCTGGTTTGGCGCATCCGGGAAATGTTGGGTTTCCATGGCGAATGCGGTACGGTAATCGTCCTTATGACCGCCCTTCATGGTATTTAAACTCTTCATGAAGTTCCCGCTATAGAACTGTAGGCCAGGCTCCGCAGTAGAGATCTCCATTACAATACCAGATTGATCGCCGGTAACTGTTGCCACAACATCATCTGCGGCATGCGCACGAAGCACATAGTTATGGTCGTAACCTGCACCAAACACCATTTGCTCATGTTTGTCTTCAATACGTGCACCAATCGTCTCTGCTTTATTGAAATCAAGCGGTGTGCCCGCAACGTCTTCAATCTTACCAGTCGGAATTAAGGTTTTATCCACAGGTGTGTATTGATCTGCTTTGATCTGTACGGTATGGCCAAGGATGCTGCCGCTGGCTTCGCCGTTCAAATTGAAGAAGGCGTGATTGGTTAGGTTTACCACGGTGTTCTTATCGGTTGTGGCATGGTAGCTGATCTTCAGCCCGTTATCGTCCTGCAGTTCATAAGTAACCTTTACTGTCAGGTTTCCCGGGAAGCCCTCTTCCATGTCTTTAGACAGGTATTGCAGCTCCAGGGTTTGTCCATTCACTTGTTTAGCATCCCATACTACATCCTGGAAACCTTTCTTACCACCATGTAAAGCATTCGGGCCATCGTTGGTGAACACGGTATAGGCATTACCATCCAGGTTGAACTTGCCTTTTGCGATGCGGTTGGCCACACGGCCGATGGTTGCGCCGTAATAAGGTTCCTTGGATTCCTGAAAGCCGGTGATGTTATCAAAGCCTGCAACCACGTCAACAAGATTGCCATCCTTGTCCTGCACAAACAGGCTTACCAGTCGCCCACCGTAATTGGTAATCAGCGCTTTGGTGCCGGATTTATTCTCCAGGGTGAAAAGCTGTGCAGCTTTGCCATCTATTGTTTTCTCGAAATCTTTGGGGTTTAGGGTCACGGTGTTGGTTTTGGTTGTTGAATCTGCTTCTTTAGAATTGTTGCTGCTGTTGCATGCACTGGCACTTAGCACCATTGCACAGAGCAAAAGTAGGTTAAAGCGGTTTGTTTTTACGTTCATTTTGATGAAATATCAGGTTTGGGTGATCATATTTAGTTGATCACTAAGAACGTAAAAAAAACCAGTATCATCAACCACGTTTCGCACCAATTATGGAAAGCGTACCCACCACCAGGCCTGTGATGCCCATCATGATCAAGGTGTTCCTTGCAGGTTTGTTGCTGGCGATTGGCTTTGTTGCCGCTGCGGCCAAGGCCATAAAGCCTGAAGCCAGGTCAATGATGGCGTGCGTTTTATAAGGAATACACCGGATGGCGCCCCATTTGGCATCGGTGAGTAAACTGGTGCCGAGCTCTGCTAAAGCAAAAGAACGGCAGACCATGGCGCTGGTACGATCCTGTTCGAAGCCCATTAACCTGGGTGCCAGTAAAACCATTGGAATGTAACTGTAGTCTGCAAAGATATGCATGTCTTTTGTAATGCCCTGTATCATATCGTTTTGGTTGAGGTTTAATATATTGGTGAAGGAACAAAATCAATGCCTTTCAAAAGCCTTAGGGGCTTTAATGTGAAATGGGGTACTTTCTGCAAGGCGGGGGTATTTACCTGATTACGTACCTTCAGGAATAAGTACTTCAGGCAGTATCGTTCTTAATCCATGTCCTTAACCTAAAAACCGTGAAAAGATTATTAATATTCCTTATTAGCATTGTTTTCAATAGCTGTAGTGCACAACAAATTGTTGCATTAAATGACAACGCTATAAAAATTACTTTACCCAAAGAAGCGGTCTCTCTTACAAAGGCTGAAGCAAGGGCACATTTAGAAAAGAATTTCAAGGGGCGAATGTCTCCAGAGACGGTGATATCAAATGATTCAGCGCAGAAAGTATTCTTGATAAAAGACAAACTATTTTCGACAAGAGGCAGCAATGCAGAAGTCATGGCTGATCATGTAAGTAAAACTAAACTTGGTTTAGATGAACTTTTCAAGTCAAGTCCAACATATAGCTCATTTATAAAGCGCTATTCAGACAAGTCGGGTATTGTAATCAGCTATATACACGACGATGTTAAGATTTATAAATTCTACTTTTATAGCAACAATCGTGAAAAGGCAGCAACAGGAACTTTAGCCTGTAAATTTGATGATAAAGAAGGTGCAGACTTGATTAACAAATTACTCAAAGGGTTGAAATTCAACTAAGCAAAGCCTGAGCGCGATTTTATTCAAGCTCGGGTTTGTGAAAAGACACACTAGTATCTTAACTAGTGAAATTAATGCTTCCATTCGTTACACAGATGTAAAATGGGGTTGCTTTCTGCAAGGCGGGGGGGTATTTACCTGAATGCTACTGCAGTTGCAGGTACTGACCACCAGATTAATAACGGAATGTAAACGTGGCATAGTGCGGGTTGACCGGCAGCCCGCAAGGGGCATACAAGGGGTTCACCAGGCTAGGGCCCTGTTAACCCCCTGTATGCCCCCTGTATGCCCCCTGTCGGGACCCTGTTAAGGACGGCTCTTTTCCCTGGTTGAATCGTTGTTAATGTTGACGTTAAAAGGCACTTGTGCCGGCAATATTACAAAACCCCCAGGCGGTTCTGCTTGTTCTTGAGCAGCATAAATATTTCTAACCCTAGCTCAACATGCGTAAACGACTCCTTAATAGCTTCCTTTTCACTTGCATTATTGTTATTACAACTGCTAACAGTGCCCTTTTTGGGCAGACTTTGCAGACACCAGCAAAAGAAGATTTTAAGATCAGGGTGGTGGCAGATAAGCTCAGCGACCCCTGGTCGATTATATATGGTCCGGACGATCAGCTCTGGGTTACAGAATCCAAGAATTACAAGGTCTGGCGCATAGATCCGCTGAGTGGAGGTAAAACGCAAATGCTGGATCTGGCTGGGGAGCGGGGCTTTCCGAGGTACGATCAGCTAGACGACAAGCAGGATGGTGGCAAACCCTGGCCGCAGGGCGGATTGATGGGCATGGCGCTGCATCCAGATCTGCTGCGCGGTAAACCCTACGTGTACCTGACCTACGTTTACGACTTTAAAGGTGCAAAGGCGCAAGGCGACGGAGGGCTGCCTGCGTACAAGGGCTATCATTTTACCGGGCGCCTGGTGCGGTACACGTACGACAAAGCCGCTGGTCAATTGGTGGAGCCAATCGTGCTTTGTGACAGCATACCCGCAAGCAGTGACCATAACGGCGGGCGACTGCTCATTGCACCAGTGAATGGCAAGCCATATTTGTATTACAGTATTGGGGACATGGGTGCGGGGCAGTTTGCGAACGGTGGCCGGCAGAATAAAGCACAGGATAAAAACAGCTATGAAGGGAAGATTTTGCGTTTCAACACGGAAGCCGATGGAGACAAGGGTGCATTTGATAACTGGATTCCGAACGATAATCCGTTCAATGCAAGTCAGCAGAATGCAGTTTGGTCCATGGGGCACCGGAACCCGCAGGGCCTCACCTATGGAATGGTGAATGGGAAAGGCATGCTCTACAGTGTGGAGCATGGGCCATATGGCGATGATGAAATCAACCTGATTGAAGGTGGCGGCAACTATGGACATCCACTGATCATTGGGCATAATGATGGTAACTATGATGGGATGGCCGCTTCGGTATCTGATCATGCAGAGATCCCAGGAAAATGGCATACCAGTTATCCGCTGATTGCTTCGGAAAAACGGAACGCCGCTAAGATCGGTTCCGCTTACCGGGATCCGCTGAAGAGCATGTATGCGATTCCGCATGAGCGCCTGACAGCCTTGTTTGCGAAACTGGTAAAAGGTGAAGACCAGGAATGGGAAGCATACGGACCCTCCAGTATTAAGTTGTACAGCAGCGATGGCATTCCGGGATGGAAAAACTCTTTACTGGTTACCACACTGAAAGGCGCTGCTTTGCTGCGCTTTAAGTTGAACGACGCAGGTAGAATTATCGGCGAAGAACCGCAGGTCTATGTTAAAGGGAAAGTGAGGTATCGTGATCTGGCGATTTCACCGGATGGCAAGAAGATTTATTTATCTGCAGATAATGGCGCGGTAAGTTCAGGACCATCTGAACAGCATACGGATGAGGTTTCGTATAAGGGGTGTATATTGGAGTTGACGTATTCGCAATAGATGTACTGGAAAGCTTAATTAATTTTAAGTATTATTATCACCTGTATTTAGTCCTGAAATATATTTTGTAGTACCGGAATTCCCCGGCATTTAAGAAATATATGTTATGGTAAAAATCCATGTACAACTAAAAGGTTTACGGTTAAAGTATGGCAAGACGCAGCAGCAGATTGCGGTTCTGCTGAATTGTTCTGTCCCAGCTTACAGCAAGCTTGAAACAGGGGCTACCGATGTTACGGGAACGCGTTTAACACAGTTGGCTGCAATTTACGGCATTCATCCTTCAGACATCCATAGGTTTGGAGAGCCAGTAGATGATTCCATGCAAAGGACTATCGCGGAGCTGATCAGACAGCACGAAGAAGACCAGCGTACCGTGGCCGAACTGCAAAGGAAATTGATCAGTTTTTATGAGGGGAGAAATGGCTTAAACTAAAAAGGGCCTTACGGCCCTCTTTTAAAATAATTCCTGCATGTCTCGGTCTGCAGTATTGATCTTCTTCAGGAACTCATCGAAGCCTTCCCCTTTTTGTTCACTGTACATGCCGTAAGCGTCTGAAATGAAAGAAATGTTTTCTTCATTATCCTTCAGAATGTAGATCACAGCGTTGTCACCTGGATCAGAGTGGCCTTCAAAGCGGTATGTTTTGATGATGGTCAAATCTTCCGGGCCATAAGTCTTGTCGATCTTATTACCTTTCATCTTTCCATCTTCAGTCATTGTAAGTTCGTTATCGTAACCTTTTTGCCTTAATTTCTCAAGGATCTGGCTTAAGGTGTTCATCTCTGCTGGTTGTTCCATCTTTAATATGTTTAGTATCAATAAAACAACAGGGCTTCTAAATGGTTTGCGGGAATTACTGCCACAAAAAAAGAGCTGCCGGAAAATCCAGCAGCTCTTTCTTGATAATTAACTGTTATGCTGTTGCTTACAAACCAAAAGCAGCTTTCACTTCTGTCACGTGGTCAAGCTTCTCCCAGGTAAACAGTTCTACCGTTACCACCTTCTCTTCACCGTTTGGTGTTCTGAAAGTTTTGGTTACCGTTTCTGGTGTTCTGCCCATGTGACCATAAGCTGCCGTTTCGCTGTAGATCGGATTTCTCAATTTCAAACGCTGTTCGATGAAGTACGGACGCATGTCGAAAATGCCTTCAACAATGCGGGCAATCTCGCCATCCGTTTTGTTCACCTTGGCTGTACCATAAGTGTTGATGTAGATACCCATAGGTTTTGCAACACCAATCGCATAGCTCACTTGTACCAGAATCTCGTCGGCAACACCCGCTGCAACAAGGTTCTTAGCAATGTGACGGGTAGCATAGGCGGCACTGCGGTCTACTTTACTCGGATCTTTTCCGGAGAAAGCACCTCCACCATGTGCACCCTTTCCACCGTATGTGTCAACAATGATCTTACGACCAGTTAAGCCGGTATCGCCATGCGGACCACCAATTACGAATTTGCCGGTCGGGTTGATGTGGTATTGGATCTGATCATTGAATAAATGTGCGTGCTGCGGATTTTTGCTGATGATTCTTGGAATTAAGATGTTCACCAAATCTTCCTTGATTTTAGCAAGCATCGTCGCTTCTTCGTCAAACTCATCGTGTTGTGTTGAGATCACGATGGCATCAATGCGCACAGGCTTGTTGTTGTCGTCGTACTCCAGGGTTACTTGCGACTTCGCATCCGGGCGCAGGTAAGTGATCTCATTCATTTCGCGCCTTAAGATGGCCAGTTCCTGTAGCAATTTGTGCGACAGGTCCAGCGCTAGTGGCATATAGTTTTCAGTTTCGTTGGTTGCGTAACCGAACATCATGCCCTGGTCACCAGCACCCTGATCTTCCTTGTTGGAACGATCTACACCCTGGTTGATGTCTTGCGACTGCTCATGGATGGCGGAAAGAATGCCACATGAATTTGCCTCAAACATATATTCACTCTTGGTATAGCCAATTTTCCTGATCACGTCGCGTGCGATCTGTTGTACGTCTAAGTAAGTTCTTGATTTAACCTCACCGGCTAAGATCACCTGTCCTGTTGTTACCAGTGTTTCGCAGGCAACCTTTGAATCAGAATCGAATGCTAGAAAGTTATCAATCAGGGCGTCTGATATTTGATCTGCTATTTTATCAGGATGACCTTCGGAAACAGATTCTGATGTAAATAAGTATGACATTCTAAGTAATTTATTAAGAATTAAAAATTAATTAAAATGGGTGATGATCCTGGTCAAACAGTCAGTAAAAGGAAGTGTATTGATGGTTAGCACTTTTTTTTACGTGGTTGCAATCCCGCCATCGTTAGATGGCATCACAAAATCAGTCCACTTTAAGCGCCCAAAAATAGGATATATATTCATATAGTCAAAAAATATCAATTATTTTGCAGCTTCTTAAAAATGTTACTTTGTCTAAAACAAACATCTTATTCATTATAAATCCGATATCCGGCGGACGTGATAAAACAAATATTCCGGGGTTAATTGACCAGCACCTGGATAAGGCGCGCTTCAATGCCAACTTCCGCTTCACCGAATACGCGGGCCATGCATCGGAGCTGGCGGCAGAGGCCGGTCAGAAGAACTTTGATGTAATTGTTGCGGTAGGTGGGGACGGAACCATCAATGAAGTGGGTACGGAAGTGCTGAAGCAGGATAAGATTTTGGGCATACTGCCTTTTGGATCCGGCAATGGGCTCTCCAGGTACCTGCAGATTCCAATGGATACGGTAAAGGCTATTAAAGTGATCAATGGATTACGCACGATGCGGATCGATACGGCCACATTTAACGGCAGGCCGTTCTTCAACATGTCGGGCATGGGCTTCGACGCCCACATTAGTGACTTGTTTGCAAGTGATAAGAAGCGCGGCCTTTCAGGCTATGTGAGGACTGGTTTGAAGGAGTTGCTCAACTATAAACCCGAGCTATATCAGATTGAAGTTGATGGCAAAAGCATCAGCAGAGCAGCTTTTGTGGTGAGTATTGCGAACAGTTCACAGTATGGCAACAATACGTACATCTCTCCGGAAGCATCAGTTACCGACGGGCTGTTGGATGTTTGTGTCATTAAATCTTTTCCTTTGCTGCGCTTACCAAAGCTGGCCATACAGATGCTGCGCGGAAAAACGCATCATAGTAAAATGGTTGAAATCATTCGTGGGCGCCAGATCCGTATCTTACGCGATAAAGCTGCCGCCATTCATATTGACGGCGAACCTTACCAAATGGGCAAGGAAATTGAGATCGCCGTAGTACCTTTATCTTTAAATATTATTACACCAGCTTATGAAGCCTAAAAAGAAGTCGCTAGCGGATCTTGGTGGAATCATGTATTCTACAGATCCTGATTTTGAATATCCGGAGGAAGTTCAGGAGGCGCAGCATGTGCCGAATCAGCAACAAGATCTGCGGGTTACATTAGACCGTAAAAACAGGGGTGGCAAGGCGGTTACGCTCATTACTGGTTTTAGAGGTACGGATGAGGAGCTGCAGGCGCTGGGCAAAATGCTTAAAACGAAATGTGGTGTAGGTGGATCGGCCAAAGATGCTGAAATCATCATCCAGGGTGATTTTAGAGATAAGGTGCTGAGCCTCTTGCAAAAAGAAGGATTTAAGGCCAAAAGATCGGGAGGCTAAGTGTATTTAAGCCTCGGTGTAACGTGCTGCTTATTAGCAAGATACGTATAGTGTAAGCAGCACAATAAGTAAAATAAATCGCTGCGTTTCGCCTTTATTTCCTTGTAAAGTATTTAGATTTGCAACATAAACCAAATATTATGTATGAAGTTTCGCTTGCAAAGCCTGATTTGAATTACCTTGGATTGGGTACAAGTTTAATGAAGTATCAATTGAGTGTTCCAGAACTGGTGGAAGAAGCGCTCCAAAACGGAGAAGGCACCCTTGCAGACAATGGGGCACTGGCTATTGATACCGGGAAGTTTACAGGGCGTTCGCCGAAGGACCGGTACATTGTTGCCGACGCGCTAACCAACGATTCGGTTTGGTGGGGCGATATAAACATTAAAATTACAACTGCGCAGTTTGACACCCTATATAATAAGGTTGTTGCTTACCTGAATGATAAACAATTCTACGTGCGCGATGCTTTCGCATGTGCTGACCCGGCATACGAGATCAGCATCCGTGTAGTTACGGAAACCGCTTATCAGAGTCTTTTCGCACATAATCTGTTTTTACGGAAGCAGGATACCGATCCGGCCGTACAACCGGATTGGACAATTTTAGCCGCACCAGGCATGGAAGCCGACCCGGCAACCGATGGCACCCGTCAGGGCAACTTTACCATCATCAACTTCAGTAAAAAGATCATATTAATAGGTGGAAGCGGATATACCGGAGAGATAAAGAAGGGTATATTCTCAGTATTGAATTTCCTGTTGCCGACGGAGAAAAAGACATTGTCTATGCACTGCTCGGCAAATGTTGGCGCTGATGGAGATACGGCCATTTTCTTTGGATTATCCGGAACCGGCAAAACAACGCTGTCGGCAGATGAAAAAAGAGGCTTGATCGGAGATGATGAACATGGATGGGGTGAAACGTCTGTGTTTAACTTTGAGGGTGGATGTTATGCGAAATGCGTGGACCTTACTGCAGAGAAAGAGCCGCAGATTTTCAATGCCATTCGCTTTGGGGCCTTGCTGGAAAACATCAATTACTTTCCGGGAACCAGAAGTGTGGATTATGAAGACGTAAGTAAAACGGAAAATACACGTGTTGCGTACCCTATAGAATACATTAGCAATGCGGTACAGCCTTCGGTTGCACCCGTGCCTAAGAACATATTTTTCCTTACTGCAGATGCTTTGGGTGTTTTACCACCGATATCGAGGTTAAATCGCGGACAGGCGATGTTTCACTTCATTTCGGGTTACACCGCGAAGGTTGCAGGAACGGAAGCAGGGGTAACAGAGCCGCAGCTTACCTTCTCCGCGTGTTTCGGAAAAGCCTTTATGCCACTACATCCAACGAAGTATGCGGAGTTGCTTGGCGAAAAAATGGATAAACATCAGGTTAACGTATGGCTGATCAATACAGGCTGGAGCGGAGGCCCTTACGGCATCGGAAAGCGTATAAAGCTGGCACATACACGTGCAATGATTACGGCTGCGCTGAATGGTGAACTGGATGAAATGACTTATTATGCAGATCCGGTGTTTGGCCTGCAAATACCAGAAAGCTGTCCTGATGTACCTTCAGAAATCCTGGATCCTAGAAATACCTGGAGTGACGGCGCGGCGTATGATGCAAAAGCAAATGAACTTGCTGCAGCATTTTTGGGAAACTTCAGCGCATTCGAACCTTATGCAAATGCGGAAATGCGCGCTTCTATACCTAAAGTACGTGAAAAAGCCTTTTAAAGAAGGAATTTTGGGTTAAAATTTGCATTTGATTTTTTTTTTAGTTTTAATTGTGAAAGATTGTCTGGTAAGCGGCAATCTTTTTTTGATTTTACCAGAGTCTCTCAGCTAACGTAACGAAATGATAACTTTTGAAATTTAACTGTAATTTTAAATTGGAAATTTTAAATTTGTTATAGCAACAATTGCCTACATTAGCCGTTGAAGTGTATTACAGAAATTTATCAGAATTAAAACAAACTAAAAACTAAAAAACTAAAAACAAAAAAATGGCAAACGCACCAAAAACTACACCAGTTAAAAAAGAAAGCTCGTCTACAGCTTCTAACCTGTTCGCAACACTTGTTATCCCTATCTGTATCATTATCGGTATTCTACTTTTCAAGTTTGTACTTGGTAATCCATCAAACTTCGTAGATGGCAATCCAGACAATCACCCACTTCCAGGTAACTACGGTGGTATGGCTTACAAAGGTGGTTTCATCGTACCGATCCTAATGGGTATGCTTTTAATGGTAGTTGTATTTTCAGTAGAACGTTTCATCGTTATTGGTAAGGCAACAGGAAACGGAAACTTAGACACTTTCATTAAGAAAATCCAAGGATTCTTAGGTTCAAACAACATCGAAGCTGCAATGGCAGAATGTGACAGACAACAAGGATCTGTAGCAAACGTAATTAAATCTGGTTTGAAAAAATACCGTGAGATGGAAGTTGAAGCCAACATGGATACAGATCAAAAATGTCTTGCGATTCAGAAAGATATCGAAGAAGCTACAACTTTGGAAATGCCAATGTTAGAGCAAAACTTAACTGTAATTGCAACATTAGTATCAGTAGGTACCCTAACAGGTCTATTGGGAACAGTAACAGGTATGATCAAGGCCTTCGGTGGTTTGGCTACATCTGGAGCACCAGATCAAGCGGCACTAGCGAATGGTATCTCTGAGGCATTGATCAACACAGCAACTGGTATCTCGACTTCAACTGTTGCGATTATCATGTACAACATCTTGACTTCTAAAATTGACAAATTAACTTATGCAATTGATGAAGCTGGTTTCAGCATCATCCAGACTTATGCTTCTACGCATAAATAAGAAATAATGAATTTTTTTTACCGGCTTTATGGAAAACCGGGAGAATAAACATCATTAATAAAAACATAAGTAATATTTAGATTATGCCAAGAGCAAAGGTTCAAAGAAAGAGTACTTCGATAGATATGACCGCCATGTGCGACGTGTCTTTCTTACTACTGACTTTCTTTATTTTAACAGCTACAGCACGTCAACCGGATCCTCTTAAGATTACAATACCATCATCGACCTATAAAATTCCGGTTCCTGATGTTGATATTGCGAAATTATCGATTGGACATGGCAAGGTGTTTTATGAAGTAGCTGGACAAGACGTGAAGATGGCCACTTTGGATAAAATGGCAGCCCAGTACAAACTTGAATTTACCCCAACTGAACGTAAGCGTTTTGGTGTAATCCAATCGTTTGGTGTACCGATTCAAAGCTTGAAGCAGTACATCAACCTACCGGATGAAGCTGCACGTGAGAAGTCAGGATTGGCGACCGGTATTCCTGCAGATTCAACAAACAACCAATTGGCGGATTGGATTTTAAATTCACGTCAGGCAGTTGCGGAGTTGCACTCTGAAGCAATGCGGATTAGTATTCGTGGAGATGCTGAGGAAGAATATCCAACAGTTAAGAAAATTGTGGACATCCTTCAAAAACAGAAAATTAATAAGTTTAGTTTAATTACATCGGCCGAAGGCGGTGCTCAATAACAAAAAGCAATGGCAGAATTAGATACCTCCAGCGGGGGTGGCAAAAAAGGCGGCAAAGTTAGAACCAAGAAAGCCAACACGAAAGTAGATTTAACCGCGATGGTGGATCTAGCGTTCTTGTTGATCACTTTCTTCATGCTAACCACGTCACTTTCGAAGCCTATTGCAATGGACATTGCAAAACCCGATAAAAACGAAAAAGACGATACCAACAGGTTAGAGTTGCGTGCTTCTCAAACCATGACCATCCTACTTGGTAAAAACAACAAGGTAGCCTGGTATATGGGTGAGGCAAAAACAGCAACACCGACCATTGAAGGGTTTACTGAAGTAAGACAGTCCATCCTTGCAAACAAAAAGAAAGTTGCTGATTTATACGGTAACGACCCTAAGAAAACCTTAGTTGTTGTTATTAAGCCGACTTCAGGAGCAACCTATAAGAACTTTGTGGATATTATGGATGAGTTGAATATTGCTCAGATCACCGCAGCTCCGGCTATTGATGATGAAAACATCCTTGATGCAGAGATTGCTGTAATGAAGCAAAATGGTATACTCTAACATTTATAACAACTAAAACCAAGCACAATGTCTAAAATAGATTTGTTCAGAAAAGAATGGCTTGATGTTGTCTTTGAAAACAAGAATAAGTCCTACGGCGCCTACAGGCTCCGTCAGAACAATGCTTCAACTACAACAAAAGCAACGCTGATGGCATCAGCAGCATTCATTCTGCTGTTCTTAACCCCAAATATCATCAGCTTGATAAAAGGGCAGATGCCAGAAGAAGTAGTGGAACAAGCGGTAGAGGTAGCGATTCAGCCACCACCACCAGTGGATCCAAAAACACCACCACCGCCACCAGTGGAGCCACCACCACCAAAGCAAGATCAGGTGAAGTTCCCACCTCCGATTGTAAAACCGGATGTTGAGGTACGTGACCAGGAGCCACCTCAGATCGAAGATTTGAAAAAAGCTGACCCAGGTCAAAAAACCATTGCCGGAGATCCGGATGCAGACATCGTGATCACTGCACCAGTAGGTGAAGGGCCGAAACAAGCAGCAGTGGTAGAAGATAATCAGGTGTACGATTTCGTAAGTATCGAAACGCCACCAAGTTTCCCTGGAGGGCTTAACAAATTCTATGCTTATGTACAAAAGAGCGTAAAATATCCTCCAATGGCAGCTGAGAACAATATTCAGGGTAAAGTGTTCCTTTCTTTCGTAGTAGAGAAAAACGGTGAACTTACGGATATTCAATTGGCAGGTAAAAAACTTGGAGGTGGTACAGATGAAGAGGCAATGCGCGTTTTAAAGGCTAGCCCGAAATGGACCCCAGGTATTCAGAATGGAAAGCCAGTACGTGTTAAGTACAACATTCCAATCAGTTTCACCTTATCTCAATAAGAGTTAAAATATGTTTAACTACAATAATTTTAAGCAGAAATCGCCCCAACAGCGATTTCTGTTTATTTTCGGCCTAATCATACTGCTGTTTTACTTTGCATTAGGCGTATTATTAATCTTCTGGAAGGACATTCCATTCGACATTCAACCGACTTACAGGATACTATTCGGCATCCTTCTGATCGTGTATGCAATCATCCGGTTTTTCAGACTTAATCAAACAGATAGATAATATGAAGTATCTTGGTTTAATATGCATTTTACTTTGGTTCAGCGCTTGCAAGCAAAAGGCGAAAGATGGTGGTGCGGCTACGCAGGAAACCAGAACCACAGGTTCGGTAAAAATTCTGGTAGATGACACCTATTCGAACATCGTTGATGAGCAGCTCGTTGTGTTTAATTCGGATTACCCGGATGCGAAAGTGGAGTTGATTAAAGGCCAGGAGCAACGTATTTTGCCTACCTTTTTGAATGACAGCGTAAGGGTGATCGTAATGTCACGTGTGTTAACCCCTAAAGAAGAGGAATTCTATACCAAGCGCGGTATTGTTGCCTACACGCAGCGTTTTGCAATTGACGGTGTAGCACTAATTGCCAACAGTAGCAATCCGGATAGCACGGTAACTGCTGATGAAATGATCGCCATATTGAAGGGAAGTTACACAGGTAATAAGAAGCTTGTTTTTGATAACCCGTATTCGAGTACTGTAGCTTATTTTAAAGATCTTGCGAAAATAAAAACACTTCCTAGTAAGGGTGTGTATACTTTACAGAGCAATGCTGACGTTATAAAATACGTTGCCGAAAATAAGGACTACATCGGCGTTATCGGACTTAACTGGTATTTACAAGCTGGTAAGACGGGTGATAGTGATTATGCGAAGGTTAAACTAATGGGCGTGAAGAACGTCAAAGGTGGAAAGGGCGATGATGCATTTTACAAACCTACCCAAGACAACCTCATTAGTGGGATATATCCATTTCTTAGGAATATATACATCATTAACTGCGAAGGTAAAGATGGTGTCGGTACGGGATTTGCAAACTGGTTAGCAAGTCCGAGAGGACAACTTATAATCTTGAAATCAGGTCTGGGACCACACAAGCTGATTTCGAGGGATTTTAACTTAAAGAATTCAAACTAAATAATATATTTGAAATATGAAGATGACAAAAAAAGCAATAACCTTAAGTCTAGGTTTAGCAGTAATGGGTTCTGCCTCTTTTGCTCAAAGCCTGGAAGATGCCAAGAAAGCTTTAGATGCTGAACAGTATCAGAAAGCGACTTCAATGCTAAAAGGCCTTGTAAAATCTCAAGCCAGCAAAGGAGACAATTATTATACTTTAGGTGAAGCATATTTGAAAACGGAATATGTTGACTCTGCGAGAGCTGTGTTTACACAGGGTGTTACTGCAGATCCTAAAAATCCATTAAACTATATCGGACTTGGTGAAGCAGACTTGATGGCAAACAATGCAGCATCTGCAAAAACCAATTTCAGTAAAGCACTGGACGTATCTAAAAAGAACGATTATATCCCTCAACTATACATTGGTAAAGCTTACATAGAAGTTGAAAAACCAGACTTCAATGCAGCGCTACCATTTTTGCAAAAGGCAGATGAGCTGGATAAGAATGATAAAGACGCGGAAACCTTTTTAGCACTTGGTGATTTCTATGCTTACCAGAGAAAGAACTCTGAGGCATTGCAAAACTACATGAGAGCGTTGAACATTAACCCGAACATTTTAAGGGCTAAAGTTCAGATTGGAAAGATGTACAAAGAGTCTCGTGCATTTCCAGAGGCTGAAACAGCATTGAAAGAAGTAATCGCGCAAGATCCTAACTACGGTCCTGCTTACAGAGAGCTTTCAGAGCTATACAACCAATGGTCATTCGGTGATCCAAACGGTCAGGCTAAATCTGCGGCAGCGATTGAGAATTATCAAAAGTATCTTGATTTAACTGATAAATCTTTTGATTCACGTATCAGATACGCACAGATCTTGTTTTACGCTAAAGATTATGCAAAGCTTGAAGCTGAAACAAGTGCGTTAGCTGCAATGGCTGAAAATAGCCCTAAGGCGTTAATCGTATCCCGTTTGAGAGGTTACTCTGCTTACGAGAACAAAAACTATCCGCAGGCATTACAATACATGAATGAGTTTTTTACGAAAGTTAAAGACACCAGCCGTATTGTAGCAGATGATTACTTGTACTTAGGTCAAGCTCAAATGCAGCAGAAACAAGATAGTCTTGCTTTGATTAACATTACCAAAGCAGTTGAGATGGATTCTACAAAAGCAGAAGCTTTGGCTAACATGGCTAAATCTTTCTACGAAGCTAAGAACTATCCTAAAGCAGTTGCTACTTATGATGTGGTAAACAGATTAAACCCAAGTGGTATAGGTTCTCTTTACAACTACTACTACCATGGTTTAGCTGCATACTTTAGCTATGCTGCAGATTATACTGCGAAGAAAAATCCTTCAAAAGACCTGTTGGTTAAAGCAGATTCATCATTTGCTAAATTGGTAAGATTATCTCCAACAACTTATGATGGCTACTTATGGCGTGCAAGGGTTAACTATTTCAAAGATAGTGAAACCAATCCTCAGGGAATTTACGTGCCATACTATCAGCAATATTTAGATTCTGCTGAAGTACATGTAGACAAACAAACACCTGCAACTAAGAAAAACATGGTTGAAGCTTATAACTCAATCGCAGGATTTGCTTCTACAACTGACAAAGAGAAAGCAAGAACTTACTGGAATAAAGCAGTAGCACTTGACCCACAAAATGCAACAGCATTGGCAGGTATTAAATCTTTATCAGGCCCTGCTAAAACAGGAAAGAAATAAGGTTAAATAATTCAATATAAGAAAGAGAGTGCTGTAATGGCATTCTCTTTTTTGTTTACAGCCCTTTGTTAAGTATATACAATGGCCTATTTAACGAGGCATTTACAAAGCGCATTCGGATACACTATGATCATCATCAAATACATATCAATCTTTGGATTGCTTACGCTCAGTTTGGGTGTCGCTGCCCAGGGGCTGGACAATGCTCAACAGGCCATTAGCGCTGAACAGTACCAATCTGCGATAGCGATATTAAAGGCTAAGATTCGGCTTCAGCCTAAAGCAGGGGAGAACTATTATCACCTGGGTAATGTGTATATATTAACCGGCCGTCCTGATTCGGCGAAAACCGTTTTTACTCAAGGTATACGCTTTGATGCCAAGCAACCCTTGAACTACGTAGGGATTGGGAAGCTTAATCTGCAGACTGAAAATACACTGGCAGCAAAGGTCAATTTTGATAAGGCTGTTAGTTTAAGCGGGCGTCGTAAGTACGAGGCCCAGCTGGCTATCGGAAATGCTTATCTCCAAACGACTAAACCAGACTTTAGTGCAGCTTTACACTTTTTACAGCAGGCAGATGCATTGGATAAGTCCGACAAGGATGCCAGAATCTTCCTGGCGCTGGGCGACTACCATGGCTTACAGCGCCAGACTGCAAAAGCACTGGAGCAGTATCGTAAGGCAGCACAAATAGACAGCACCCTGATGCAGGTTGGACTTCACGTTGCTGAGATGCACCTGAAGGCTGGGCAGTACGTGGAAGCGGAGGCCGCATTACAGGACTTGTTGAAGAAGGACGCCAACTACGCGCCCGCTTATCGCCTGCATTCGGAAATGTACCAGCAACAATATCTATCTGGTAACAAGCAGACGGATATCGCTTCAGGTGCTATAGCAAGCTACAGACGCTATCTGGAGCTGACCGGCGCTGATCCGGCGCTTAAGTTGAACTTTGCGCAGCTGCTATATACTTTGGGCGACTTCAGCACCATAGAAACTGAACTTGCTTCCTTAACGACCGTGGACCCAGCGAGTACTAATGGATTGATGATTACCCGACTTAGGGGATATGCCGCATATGAAAACGGGAACTATCCTGCTGCCTTGCAGCACATGAACAGCTTATTGGAGCGCACGGCCGATAAAACGAAAATCACTGCGGATGATTATACCTACCTGAGTTTAATTCAGCAGAAGCTAAAACTAACGGATGTAGCCTTGGAAAGTTCAACGAAGGCAATTAAACTGGATTCTTCAAAGACATCAGCAATCGAGGCCATCGGGAAGGATTATTACAATGCACGTAACTGGGCGCAGGCAATTAGTACCTATGAACTTTTAAGGAGCCTTGGCGGTAAACCGGCGGATATCGGCGAAGTCGGCATGTATCATGGAACGGCGTTGTTCTTCAGGTACGTGGAAGCTTTTAACAAACAAGAGAATCCGCCGGGCAATTGGCTATTGCAGGCGAATGCAAGTTTCAACCAGGTTTTACAGGCGGTTCCGTCGCGGTTTGAAGCTTACCTGTGGAGCGGCAGAGCCTTGAGCTTGCTTGAAGATCGCCTATTCCCTAAGGGGGCAATGGTGAAACCCTATCAAGCGTATATTGAGGGCGTAGAGCGCAGCGGCCAGGCACAGTCTGCCGCGACAAAACGGAACCTCGTAGAGGCCGGCAATGCGATTGCAACGTTTGCAGCCTCAAGGGGCGATAGGGATATGGCACGGACATACTGGGGCAAAGTGTTGCAGTTGGATCCGCAGGATGTTACCGCGGTATCGGGCATGAAAGCCTTAAATGGGGGATCGCGTTCGAGTAGAAACAGATAAATATTTCATAAATAAGATGGTAGCCTTGTTATGCTGCCATTTTCTTTTATTTTTGTCATTCAAGCATAAATATGGAAACTCAAAGTGTACCCGTAGATTTTCTCCCGATTATATTCCAGGTTATCGTAGCCCTTGGTTTTGTTGTTGTAACATTAATCGCGACACACTACTTAGGTCCAAGCCGTAAAACTGCAGACAAGTTATCTACTTTCGAGGCAGGGATTAAAGTTGTTGGAAATGCGAGACAGCCTTTCTCTATTAAATATTTTCTGGTGGCGATTTTATTCGTGCTTTTCGACGTGGAAGTGATCTTTATGTACCCCTGGGCGGTAAACTTCAGGGAGCTTGGAATGGACGGAATGATTGAGATGTTCATCTTCATGGGAACCCTGTTGTTGGGCTTCATATACGTGATTAAGAAAAAAGCATTAGACTGGAATTAAGCTATTTAGATTCTTTCTAAATCAAACCAGCACTATGTAAATTGCTCTATTATTGTAGATTTGTAGTTCATTCTTCGTCAGAATGAACTTTTTTTTTGTTAGATCATGAGTGAAATCAATATCGTTAACGCCCCTCCGGGCATAGAGGGATCTGGCTTCTTTGCCACATCCTTTGATAAAGTCATTGGATTGGCTCGTTCACATTCTTTGTGGCCCTTGCCATTTGCAACATCATGCTGTGGTATTGAGTTTATGGCTACCATGGGCTCACACTATGATTTCGGACGTTTTGGATCCGAGCGCCTGAGCTTTTCACCCCGCCAGGCAGACTTGCTGATGGTGATGGGTACGATTGCGAAGAAAATGAGCCCTGTGCTGAAGCAAGTTTATCTGCAGATGGCAGAACCCCGTTGGGTAATGGCGGTAGGTGCCTGTGCTTCGAGTGGTGGTATCTTCGATACCTACTCGGTACTGCAGGGCATTGACGAGATCATTCCCGTAGATGTTTATGTTCCGGGTTGTCCTCCGCGCCCTGAAGCTATCCTGGATGGTTTTGGAAAGATACAGGAGCTGGTACGTAATGAGTCTGGCAGAAGGCGGGATTCACCTGAATATAAAGAAATGTTAGCCTCATACGGAATTTTATAATGACAGAAGAGACCAACCATAATTTAATACAACTGTTAAGTGCCGAGTTTGGTGACCGGGTTTCTAATGTAGATGAGCCTTATGGCCTATTAACAATTGAGACCACTAAAGATGATATCATTGCGTTGCTGACCTTTCTGAAGGGAGATCCGAGAACGAACTTCCATTTTTTAACGGACATCACAGCGGTACACTATCCTGAGCGGGCGAATGGCCTGGCAGTGATTTATCACCTGCACAACATGGTGGAAAAGGTGCGTATCAGGATTAAAGTATTCCTGAACACACAGGCACCAAACATTCCGACTGCTTCAAATTTGTGGAACGGTGCGAACTGGATGGAGCGTGAGACTTATGACCTATTCGGGGTGCTTTTTGATGGTCACCCGGACTTACGCAGAATCTTGAATATGGATGAACTGGGTGTGCATCCAATGTTAAAACAATACCCGCTTGAAGATCCGAACAGGGTGGACAAGAAAGATGAATATTTTGGCAGATAATTATGGTACATAACCAACCCGTATTTACAGATAATGATCCGCAAAGTGAATTGGTAACCCTGAACCTGGGCCCAACGCACCCTGCGACACATGGTGTGTTTCAAAACATACTTCAGCTTGATGGTGAACGTATCGTTAGTGGTGTATCTACCATCGGTTATATTCACCGTGCATTTGAGAAAATCGCGGAACACCGCCCTTTTTACCAGATTACGCCATTAACGGATCGCCTGAACTATTGTTCTTCACCGATCAATAACATGGGCTGGCACATGACCGTAGAAAAGCTGCTTAACATTAAAATGCCTAAGCGTGTAGATTATCTCCGTGTTATCGTAATGGAGCTTGCGCGGATTTCAGATCACATCATCTGCAACACGATTATTGCGCAGGATACCGGTGCGACAACGACTTTCCTTTATCTATTTCAGTTCAGGGAGCATATTTATGAGATTTATGAGGAGATATGCGGTGCGCGACTAACGACTAACATCGGCAGGATCGGCGGCTTTGAACGTGATTTCAATGAAATCGCTTTCGCCAAGATCAACAAGTTCTTAAAGGATTTTCCAGTCGCTTTGCGGGAATTTGAAAGTTTGCTTAACCGGAACAGGATCTTTATCGACCGGACTGCTGGCGTGGCCGCTGTTACACCTGAACAGGCGTTGGATTTTAGCTGGACGGGCCCTTTATTGCGTGCAACTGGTGTAGACTATGATGTGCGTGTTAGTGAGCCTTATTCTTCATACCAGGATTTCGACTTTGAAATTCCGGTTGGCACCAGTGGTGACATTTATGATCGCTTTCTCGTGAGAAACGAGGAGATGTGGCAAAGTGTACGACTGATTGAACAGGCTATGGAGAAGTTGAAAAACGAACCAGCAGGCATTTTCCATGCCGATGTGCCTGATTTCTATCTGCCACCAAAGGAAGAAGTTTACAACAATATGGAAGCCTTGATCTACCACTTTAAGATCGTTATGGGTGAAATTGATGCGCCAAAAGCAGAAGTTTACCATGCGGTAGAAGGTGGAAACGGCGAGCTTGGTTTTTACCTGATCAATGATGGCGGCCGGACACCATATCGACTGCATTTCAGAAGACCGAGTTTTATAAATTATCAAATGTATGCACCCATGAGTAAAGGTATGCTGTTGTCGGATGCCATTATCAACATGAGTAGTATGAATATTATTGCTGGAGAATTAGATGCTTAAAGTAGAAGAACAACAACCAGAAGTATTTCCTGAAACTTTGATTGAGAAGTTTAATGAAATCATAAGCAGATACCCTAAAGGCAAGCAGAAGTCGGCGCTATTGCCGATGTTACATGAGGTACAAGCTGTTTTTGGCTGGTTAAGCGTACCTTCAATGGATAAAGTTGCAGGTTACCTCGGCATAATGCCGATTGAGGTTTATGAAGTTGCTTCTTTTTACACGATGTACTTCCTGAAACCACAAGGAAAATATATGCTTGAAGTTTGCAGAACCGGACCTTGTTGCCTGGTGGGTGCAGAGAAAGTGATGGCGCATATTGAACAGACACTTGGGGTGAAAGAAGGTGAAGTGACAGCCGACGGACTTTTCAGCTGGCGGGGTGTAGAATGCCTTGCCGCATGTGGCTTTGGACCGGTTTTACAAATCGGACCGGAATACACCTTTTATGAGAACCTGAACGAGGAAAAGGTAGATCAGTTAATCCAAGACTTACGAAATAAATAATGGGTCGTAAACTATTATTAGAACATATAAACGTACCTGGCATCAATACATTTGATGTCTACCGCCAGAACGGCGGTTATCGCGCGGTAGAAAAGGCTTTGAAAATGACGCCCGACGAAGTCGTGGAAGAAGTTAAGAAGTCGGGTCTACGTGGCAGAGGTGGTGCGGGTTTCCCTACCGGGATGAAGTGGAGCTTTTTGGCCAAGCCGGAAGGTGTACCACGCTACCTGGTTTGCAATGCAGATGAATCGGAGCCTGGTACCTTTAAGGACCGTTTCCTGATGACACACATTCCACATGCGCTCATTGAAGGCATGATTGTTTCCAGCTTCGCGCTGGGTGCGAAAACATCCTACATCTACGTTCGTGGTGAAATGATGCCGCAGGTGCGCATTTTAGAACGCGCCATCGCGGAAGCTAAAAATGCCGGCTACCTTGGAAAAAACATCCTGGGCACTGGGTACGATCTGGAACTTTACGTTCAGCCCGGTGGTGGCGCATACATTTGCGGTGAAGAAACTGCACTGCTGGAATCACTTGAAGGCAAGCGTGGCAATCCAAGGATCAAGCCGCCATTTCCGGCAATTGCTGGTCTTTATGGCTGCCCAACGGTGGTTAATAACGTTGAATCTATTGCTGCAACAGTGCCAATCATCAATGATGGTGGCGATGAATACGCGAAAATCGGTATCGGCAGGAGCACAGGCACTAAGCTGATCTCCGCATCTGGCAACCTGGTTCGTCCGGGTGTCTATGAAATTGAACTCGGACTTCCTGTTGAAGAATTTATTTATTCTGATGAATACTGTGGCGGTATTGCCAATGGCAAGCGCTTGAAAGCGACTGTTGCCGGAGGATCTTCCGTTCCGGTGCTTCCTGCAAACTTAACATTGAAGCTTGCCAATGGAGAACCAAGGCTGATGAGCTATGAAGGCTTGTCTGAAGGTGGTTTTATCACCGGAACCATGATGGGTTCTGGCGGTTTCATCGCTTTTGATGAAGACCAGTGCATGGTTCGCAATACCTGGAACTTCGCCCGTTTCTACTCACATGAAAGCTGTGGACAATGTTCGCCTTGCCGTGAAGGTACTGGTTGGATGGAGAAAATCCTGCGCAAGATTGAGTTTGGCGAGGGTAGAATGAGCGATATCGACCTGTTGGTTGATGTAGCACGTAAAATAGAAGGAAATACCATTTGTCCGCTTGGAGATGCAGCAGCATGGCCGGTTGCCAGTGCAATCAGACACTTTAGGGATGAATTTGAATGGCATGTAAAAGAGCCTGTAAAGTGCCTTGAAACCAATTACGGTTTGGCCAACTATGCGGTGCCTATTGCAAAAACAGAAGTTACTACATAATTTAACCCAGTACCATCATCAATTATGAGTGATAAAGTTAAGGTGACTATAGACGGGATCACGGTAGAAGTGGAGCCCGGAACATCAATATTAAATGCTGCAAGGCAAATTGGAGGTGACATTGTGCCGCCTGCAATGTGCTATTACTCCAAATTAGAAGGTAGTGGCGGTAAATGCCGCACCTGCATCGTTAAGGTGAGTAAAGGATCGGAGAAAGATCCACGCCCAATGCCGAAGCTGGTTGCTTCCTGCCGCACAACGGTTATGGATGGCATGGAGGTGCAGAACATTACATCTCCGGAAGTTCTTGAGGCACGCAGTGGCGTTGTTGAAATCCTTCTGATCAATCACCCGCTGGATTGCCCGGTGTGTGACCAGGCCGGAGAGTGTGATTTGCAAAACCTGACCTATGAGCATGGTTTGCAGAAAACCAGATATGAATTTGAGCGCCGTACGTTCGACCGGATAGACATTGGAGATAAGATCCAGCTGCACATGAACAGATGTATTTTATGTTACCGTTGTGTGTTCCTTGCAGATCAAATCACTGAGCAACGTGTTCATGGCGTGCTTAATCGCGGCGATCACTCAGAAATTTCGACATATATCCAACAAGCAGTTGATAATGACTTTTCAGGCAACGTCATAGACGTATGTCCTGTTGGCGCACTTACCGATAAGACCTTCAGATTCAGAAATCGTGTTTGGTTTACTAAACCGATCGATGCACATCGTGACTGCCCAACTTGCAGCGGAAAAGTAACCCTTTGGTACAAAGGTGAAAACGTTTTACGCGTAACGGCCAGAAAAGATGTGTACGGAGAAGTGGAAGCATTCATCTGCAATACTTGCCGCTTTGAAAAGAAACAGACTTCTGACTGGGTGCTTGAACAGCCAACTCATATTAGTGATGCGTCGGTAATTGCATCGAATCATTATGAAACCATGCAGCCGCTTCCTGTTATTCAGGTGAATCTGAAATTGCAGCAAGCGAATAAAATAGAACTTGAAAAAACCAGTAAATTCTGATGGAGATAGCCTTTGTTTTAGAGAAATTTATACTCGTTACCATAATCTTCGCAATTAGTCTGGTAATCGCCATGTACTCCACTTATGCGGAGCGCAAGGTGGCAGCCTTTCTGCAGGACCGTTTAGGTCCAGACAGAGCTGGTCCCTTCGGGATCTTACAGCCTCTTGCTGATGGTGTTAAAATGTTCATGAAGGAAGAGATTGTACCTACGAACTCCAACAAATGGTTGTTTATGGTGGGGCCGGGACTGGCCATGCTTACAGCATGTATTGGTACGGCGGTTATTCCTTGGGGCACGGCCATTCAGATTGGCGAACGCGTGATTCCATTGCAGGTAACCGACATCAACGTGGGACTGCTTTATATCTTTGGTGTGGTATCCCTGGGTGTTTACGGTGTAATGATCGGCGGTTGGGCATCCAACAATAAATATTCACTGCTGAGTGCTATTCGTGCGGCATCGCAGAACATCAGCTACGAGATTGCAATGGGCCTTTCCATCATTGCACTATTGCTGGTATCAGGTACGCTAAGCTTAAAGGAAATTGTAGAACAACAGCATGGCTGGCACTGGAATGTAATATACCAGCCGATAGGATTTATCCTGTTCCTGATATGTGCTTTTGCGGAGACAAACCGCGCACCTTTCGATTTGCCGGAGTGTGAGACCGAGTTAATCGGAGGTTACCACACTGAATATTCTTCAATGAAGCTGGGTTTCTATCTGTTTGCAGAGTACATCAATATGTTTGTTTCTTCGGCAGTAATCGCTTCCCTTTATTTCGGGGGCTATAACTACCCTGGAATGGATTGGGTGCTACAGCACACCGGAACGACGATTGGTCCGCTGATCGGAACGCTCGTGTTCTTCATCAAAATATTTGCTTTCATCTTCTTCTTCATGTGGGTACGTTGGACGATTCCGCGCTTCCGCTATGATCAGTTGATGCATTTAGGCTGGAAAGTGTTGATACCACTGGCCATTGCCAACGTAATTGTAACAGGGGTGGTAATTGCCATCATCGAGAAATTTTAATAATCCCGCTTGCGGAAAAAAAATAGGGAGGTTTCATGGAACCATTAACCAATAAAAAGAAAGTATTAGCACAGAAGCCCTTAACATTTGCAGAGCGTATGTATTTGCCTGCAATAACCAAAGGATTGTCGATCACCATAAGCCACTTCTTTAAAAAAGAAGCAACGATCCGGTATCCGGAGGTTGAAAGGGAATTTTCAACCAACTGGCGCGGTATGCACTCGCTTAAGCGCGATGAAGAAGGTCGCGAGCGCTGTACAGCCTGCGGATTGTGTGCATTATCTTGTCCTGCAGAGGCCATTACGATGATCGCAGCAGAACGTAAACCGGAAGAGAAACACCTTTACCGCGAAGAAAAATATGCAGCGATGTACGAGATCAATATGCTTAGATGCATCTTCTGCGGATTATGTGAAGAGGCTTGCCCGAAAGAAGCAATTTACCTTGACGGGCCGATCGTGCCTTCAGATTACTTGAGAAAAGATTTCATTTACGGGAAGGACAAGCTTGTAGAAGCACCTTTAACCTTGAAATAGTTGGGCGTAAGCTTAAATTTAAAATATATATAATAGCCAGCTTGGCACAAAAACACTAAAATTAATGGGTACATCCGTGTTCTATATCGTAGCAGCACTAAGCGTTTTCTTCTCTCTGATGGTGATCTTTTCGAAGAACCCGGTGCATAGCGTACTTTATCTGATTGTAACATTTTTCACCTTTACGGTGCACTACATTCTGCTGAATGCACAATTCCTGGCCGTGGTGAATTTCATCGTCTACATGGGTGCAATTATGGTACTGTTCCTCTTCGTGCTTATGCTACTAAATCTCAACAAGGACAATGAGCCTTTGAAGTCGCCCCTGGTTAAAATCGTGGGGATCATTGCTGGCTGTTGCCTTGTGGTTACGCTTATTGGATCACTTAAGGCTACCGCGGTTTCCAATCCATTGCTGCTTAAGAACCCCGGACTTGGATTAATCCAGAACCTTGGGCGTGAACTCTTCGGCCCTTTTATGCTACCTTTTGAATTGTCATCTATCCTGTTGCTAACGGCAATGGTTGGTGCGGTATTGTTAACTAAAAAAGAAAAAATATAGTGGGAGAACTTACTCAAACCTTGCAGGGCGTGCCACTTAATCATTACATCTGGTTAAGCGCAATCATCTTTTCCATTGGTGTTCTCGGCGTACTGACCCGCAGAAATGCAATCGTGATCTTTATGTCCGTAGAGTTAATGCTGAATGCAGTAAACCTGCTGCTGACCGCTTTTTCCGTGCACAATAACGATGCATCCGGACAAGTGTTCGTGTTCTTCATTATGGCACTCGCAGCGGCGGAAGTTGCAATCGGACTTAGTATCATTGTAATGGTTTACCGCAATACGTCTTCAACCGATATAAATGTCCTGAATCGCCTTAAGTGGTAAAATAGAATAGAATAAAGATGATCATAAATTTAGTTTGGCTGGTTCCACTGATTCCTTTTCTGGGTTTCATCATTAATGGCTTAGGCAGAAATACCCTATCAAAAAATACGGTGGCTTTTATCGGCAGTACAGCGGTATTTGCATCCTTTGTGCTTAGTGTCGCCATTTTCATGGCACTTGGCAATGACACCCAAAAATCCCATGAAGTTTTTCTGTTCGACTGGATAAGGGCTGGGCAGCTGAACATTCCACTATCCTTTCTGGTAGATCCACTGAGTAGCATTATGCTGCTGATCATCACTGGCGTGGGATTTCTAATTCATGTTTACTCCGCCGGCTACATGCATGATGACGATGGTTTTGGTAAGTTTTTCAGCTACCTGAACCTGTTTATCTTCTTCATGTTGCTACTGGTACTGGGTTCCAACTACATCGTCATGTTCATCGGATGGGAAGGCGTGGGGCTATGTTCGTATCTGCTTATCGGCTTTTGGTACAGCAACAGCAACTATGCTTCAGCGGCAAAAAAGGCCTTTGTTATGAACCGTATCGGTGATTTAGGCTTCCTGATTGCCGTTTTCCTGATCTTCAATACCTTCGGAAGTCTGGAGTTTAAAGAAATTTTCCCAAAAGCTGCCGGACTGATCTCTTCGGGCGACAGTACCATTATCCTGATCACATTATGCCTGTTTATCGGTGCTTGCGGTAAGTCAGCGCAGTTACCACTATTTACCTGGCTGCCGGATGCGATGGCAGGACCGACGCCCGTTTCTGCATTGATCCACGCGGCGACCATGGTTACCGCTGGTGTTTATATGATTGCACGCTCAAATGTGCTATTTGAACTTGCGCCGGTAATTCAGCATCTAATTGCAATCATCGGTCTAGCCACGGCGCTTCTGGGTGCTTTGATCGCACTAACGCAAACAGACATCAAGAAAGTACTTGCTTACTCTACGGTGTCCCAACTTGGATATATGTTCCTTGGTTTGGGTGTTGGCGCCTACGACGGCGCATTCTTTCACGTCATCACACATGCTTTCTTTAAGGCATTACTATTTTTAGGTGCGGGTTCTGTGATTCATGCCATGCACCATGCGCAGGATATGCGTATCATGGGTGGCTTGCGCAAGAAATTGCCGATTACGTATCGGACAATGCTGATCGGTACGATCGCCATCGCAGGATTGCCACCTTTTTCAGGCTTTTTCTCTAAAGATGAAATCCTTGCACACGTCTACGAGCAAAACAAAATTATGTGGGCCATCGGGGTATTTACCGCCTTCCTAACCGCATTTTACATGTTTAGAATGCTGTTCCTGACTTTCTATGGAACATACCGAGGCACTACACACCATGCGGAAGATCACATACATGAATCTCCAAAATCGATGACCATACCATTGATCGTGCTGGCTGTACTTTCTGCCATCGGCGGAATCATTGGTATACCACACAGTTTAGGTGGTCACCACTGGCTATCTGAATGGTTGTCGCCAGTAATCACCCACCATGCTGCAGCGCCAGATCACGCTACAGAATACATGTTGATGGGCATCACCGTAGTGGGTGTACTCATCTCCATCGGCATCGCCTATAACAGATACATAGGCAAAGCACATGTTCCTGCTGACGAAAATGCAGAACGCAGTAGCCTGGCTGGATTATCTTACAACAAATTTTACATAGACGAACTTTATGATGCCATTATCAGAAAGCCACTGGATGCAATGTCCGGGTTCTTCTACCGCGTCATGGATACCAAAATTATTGACGGGATTGTGAATGGCCTGGGCTGGGGAACCAACGAAGCGAGTAAAAGCCTTCGATTGATTCAAACCGGTAATGTCGGATTCTATATTTTCATGATGGTTGTCGGCATCATCTCTATGTTATTGTATACTTATTTATCCATCTAGAAGATCGTTCAGAAAACATAATGGAACAACTCTTATTAATACTTCTTTTCTTTCCGCTGGTTAGTGCAATTGTTACCGCATGCTCCGGCAGTGCCGCAAAGCCTGTCGCGCTAATTTCCTCGCTGGTGTCACTTGGCATTGCTGCCGTATTGGTCCTGAATTTTATACCCGACGCCAGTTTACAGTTTGGCGTCAACTATCCATGGATCACCGCACTGGGTATTAGCTTTAAGGCAGGTGTGGATGGACTAAGTATCATTCCGATATTGTTAACCAACCTGTTGATTCCGATCATCATCCTGACAACCTTTAAGTCAGGTCACAAGAATGAACCTGCATTTCTAGCTTTAATGTTATTTATGCAAACGGGCTTACTGCTGGTGTTTACCGCGATGGATGCCTTCCTGTTCTACATCGGCTGGGAAGCAGCATTGATCCCGATCTACTTCATCTGCGCCATCTGGGGCGGTAAAGACCGTATCCGTGTAAACATGAAGTTCTTTGTTTACACCGTCGGTGGATCGTTATTCATGCTCCTGGGCATCATTTACCTGTACCTGCAGAACCCGGCACAGAACTTTGACATTCAGGCCTTCTATAATCTAGACCTGGATGCCGCACAGCAAAGCTGGGTGTTCTGGGCCTTCTTCCTGGCCTTCGCAATCAAAATGCCGATATTTCCTTTCCACACCTGGCAACCGGATACGTATACGGAAGCACCTGCCGCAGGTACGATGTTGCTTTCGGGCATCATGTTGAAAATGGGGATCTATGGTGTCATTAGGTGGATCCTTCCAGTGGTGCCACTTGGATTAACGGAGTGGGGCATGACAGCTTTTATCCTTTCCATCATCGGTATTGTATATGCTTCCATCATTGCTTTCAAACAGCAAAATGCGAAGAGACTTATCGCTTATTCATCCATCGCCCACGTCGGTCTGATTTCAGCGGGAATCTTCTCCCTGAATGCACAAGGGTTGCAAGGTGCAATGATTCAGATGTTGAGCCACGGTATCAACGTTGTTGGTTTATTCTTCATCATGGACATCATTGCAAACAGAATGAAGACGAACGACATTGCAGCGCTTGGCGGAATTGCCAAAGTTGCGCCTAAGCTGGCCATCGTATTCCTGATCATTGTACTTGGAACAGTGGCGCTACCGGGAACAAATGGCTTTATCGGTGAATTCCTGCTCTTAATGGGTGTCTACCAGGTAAACATCTGGGCAGCGGTTTTCGCAGGACTTACCATCATCTTTGGTGCCGTTTATATGTTCAGAACTTACCAGGGCATCATGCTGGGCAAAACCAACGACCTTACACTTACTTTCCGCGACATACAGGGTTCAGAACAAGTTGTACTTTACATCATATGTGCCTTAATTATTGTCATAGGGGTTTACCCTAAGCCTGTACTTCATCTATCTGAAGCAGCAGTTCAACAATTATTGGAGCAGGTAAATCAAAAATTAATTTCTGTAAAATAGACCATGAATATCATCATAACAATTACCGTAACCGCATTAGTCGTTCTTTATGCAGGCTTGTTTAAAGCGAAGAAAGCGTTATTGCCACTTACTCTACTTGGTTTATTTACAGCATTGGGATTTGTTGTTACCTCTTGGGACACCAACCATGTGTACTATAACATGATGCAGATGGACAATTTCGGACTTGCATTTTCTGGTTTGTGCATCTCCGGATCTATCCTGGTTTTCCTGCTAACGCAGAATTACTTTGCTGAACACAGCGAAAACATAGCGGAATACTTCACGCTCATGTTGTTCTCCCTCGCCGGCATGATCATCATGGTGTCTTACAAGAACATGTCTATGCTGTTTATCGGTATCGAGATCATGTCCGTAGCACTTTACATCCTTGCCGGTATCCGCAAAACGAACTTTGGCTCCAATGAGGCTTCATTGAAGTATTTCCTAATGGGTGCCTTTTCTACCGGTTTCCTATTGTTCGGTATCGCGCTGATCTACGGCGCAACAGGTTCATTCGACCTGGATGTCATCAATGAATACCTGATCAGCAACTACAAGACCGTTTCACCTTTATTCTATCCAGGTTTAATCCTGATGCTAATTGGCTTAAGCTTTAAAGTAGGGGCAGTGCCTTTCCACTTTTGGGTGCCGGATGTATATGAAGGCTCACCAAGCCTGATTATGGCGTTCATGTCGACTGTCGTTAAAACCGCTGGCTTCGCCGCTTTCCTAAGACTTTTCTCCGGAACCTTCGCGCCGCTGCACGACTTCTGGTTGCCACCATTGATGGTCATTGTATGTTTAACCCTCTTCATTGGAAACGTGACAGCACTGTTCCAAAAGAGCTTCAAGCGTATGCTTGCATATTCCAGCATCTCCCATGCCGGATATCTCTTATTCTCACTGGTAACCATAAGCTCCAGAAGCACAAATGATGTGCTGTTTTATGCGGCAGCTTACACCTTTGCCAACATCATTGCTTTTGCAGCGATGATCATGGTGAAACAGCGAACAGGTGCAGATACTTTCGAAGCTTTCAATGGTCTGGGTAAGAAAAATCCATTTCTGGCCTTTACCGTTACCGTTGCAATGTTATCTCTAGCCGGTATACCACTAACTGCAGGTTTCATTGGAAAATACGTGATGTTCCTCAATGTGATGGATCGTTATCAGATCTACCTGGTTGCATTTGCAATCCTGAATGCACTCGTTGGTTTCTACTATTACTTCAGGGTTATCGCGGCCATGTACTTCAAGGAAGGGGCGGAACTACAACTGGTTATCCCATTGCAATACAAGATTGTATTGGTGTTTTCGGTCGTGATTACGGTCTTCCTGGGCGTGTATCCATCTTTTATTTTAAACTTGATATAATCCGTTCTACAGATTATTATTTGTAGTTTTACGAAGAATAGAACTATGCAAGATTTTTGGAACTATCTACACCACCTCGTCGATCCTGAAAAATTACTTAGAGAAGGTGGTTTCTATGTAGTGGTGTTCGTGATCTTTGCTGAAACAGGACTCTTCTTTGGGTTCTTCCTTCCAGGAGACTATCTACTCTTCCTTGCCGGAATGTTTGTCGCAACCGGAAAACTCGATGTCAACATTTATGTCCTTATCGCCGGCCTTATGGCAGCCGCAATTTCAGGTAATTTTACGGGTTATTGGTTCGGCCGCAAAACAGGTCCGGTGCTTTACCAACGTAAAGATTCCTTCTTCTTCAAGAAGCGTTTCCTGAAAGCCGCAGAGGCCTACTACAACAAACAAGGTGCCTTTGCACTGATTATGGGCAGGTTTGTGCCCATTGTAAGAACCTTCGCCCCAATTATCGCTGGGGTGGTTAAACTCGACTTCCGAAAATTCGCGCTTTATAACATATTAGGTGCGATATTATGGATTGCTTCCTTAACTTTGCTCGGTTATTTTTTAGGCAAGAAATTTGAGAGGGAAATAAATCAATATTTACTATATATAATCTTAGGCTTCATCGTTATCACGACAATACCCGTAATCATTGCATTCTTGAGAAAAAGGTCTGCGTCGAACAATGAAGATTAAAAAACTTTCTAAATCAAAAAATGAATAAAGACGATCACCATCCGTGGCATCAGGTATCACCAGGCGAGAAGCTGCCTGAATGTGTTAACGCAATCATTGAAATTCCAAAAGGATCTAAAGCGAAATACGAAATCGATAAAGATTCTAATCTAATCAAACTTGACAGGGTATTATTCTCTTCCGTAATGTATCCTGCAAATTACGGGTTTATTCCACAGACCTTCTGTGATGATAATGACCCACTAGACATCCTTGTATTATGTTCTGTTGATGTTTATCCATTGTCTATTGTTGAAGCTAAAGTAATCGGTGTTATGCACATGGTTGATAATGGCGAACAGGATGATAAAATCATCGCAGTGGCGAAAAATGATATGTCTGTAAACTACATCAATGACATTGATGAGTTGCCGCCACATACCATGAAGGAAATTGTAAGATTCTTCCAGGATTACAAAGCACTGGAAGGTAAAGATGTTGCCATCGAGCAATTGCTTGGCAGAGAGTACGCGTTTAAAGTTATTAAAGAAAGTCTGGAACTGTACGATACCACCTATAGAAACAAATCTTAATGGGATTTCAGATATTTTTAACGTTTTTCTTAGTCGTCCTTAACGGCTTTTTCGTTGCAGCAGAGTTTGCAATCGTTAAAGTCAGAGCGTCGCAAATAGAAATACAAGCTAAATCGGGTAGTCGCGTAGCAAACATTGCTAAGCACATTACCTTACATTTAGACGGATACCTAGCTGCAACACAGCTAGGTATTACTTTAGCTTCCCTGGGCTTAGGTTGGGTAGGGGAATCTGTAATGGAGCACATCCTTCACAACCTGCTTGCTTCTTTCGGTTCATCACCGGAATTTGTAGAATCATTCTCTAAAACAGCTTCACCAATCATTGCCTTCTCTGTAATTACAGTAATGCACATTGTTTTCGGTGAGCTTGCACCTAAATCACTGGCGATACAACGTCCGGTACAAACCACGCTATTCATTGCTTTTCCACTTCAGGTATTTTACATCGTTTTCAGACCTTTCATCTGGCTGCTGAATGGATTTGCAAACATCATCCTAAAAGTATTCGGAATCAACAATGTTGGTGCCCATGAAACCATTCACAGTACAGAGGAATTGTACTACCTGCTTGATCAGGGCCGCGAAAGTGGCGCCCTCGATAACAACGAGCATGAGCTGATTAAGAATGTTTTCGACTTCAACGAACGTGTTGTTAAGAACATTATGGTACCCAGAACCAAAATATCTGGTTTTGAACTGAACACAACTAAAGAAGAGGTTATCAACATGATCATTTCTGAAGGATATTCCCGTTTCCCGGTATATGATGATATCATTGACAAAATTGTCGGTATCATCCACGCTAAAGATGTTTTACCACTACTCGCATCTCATAAGGAGTGGAAGCTGAGCGACATCATTAGAAAGCCTTATTTCGTGCCTGAGACCAAGAAGATTAATGATCTGCTAAGCGAACTCCAGCAAAAACGTATTCAAATCGCCATCGTCATCGATGAGTTCGGCGGAACGGCTGGTATGGTTACCCTTGAAGACATCGTAGAAGAAATCGTTGGAGAAATCCAGGATGAGTACGATGAGGAAAAACCAACCGTGGAGAAGATTTCCGACACAGAATTTATCATCAACGCTTATGCGACCGTTTACGACGTAAACGAATACCTTCCACACGACCTGCCGGAAGATGAAGATTATGACACCATTGGTGGACTAATCTCCCATACTTTCGGTCGTTTTCCAGAAGTGGGTGAAAGCGAAGAGTGTTATGGCTACCTTTTTACCGTTCTGAAAAAGACGGAACAGAACGTGGAAACCATTAAACTTGAACTTGTAATCAACAAGGACGACGCGGTAGATTTGCACTAAAGATAAGCTATGCATGTTTTCTATACGCCGGATCTTCAGGATCAGGCACACTATCAACTTAACGAAGAGGAAAGTAAGCACTGTAGTAGAGTGCTTCGCCTGTCTGTAGGCGATACGGTTTTTTTGATCGACGGCCGCGGCGGCCTTTATGAAGCAGAAATAGAAACTGCGGCAAAAAAACATGTCGAACTCCGGATTACAGAAACAACGAAAGCATACCAGAAGCGCAATCATCACCTCCATATTGCCGTTGCACCAACCAAGAACATCGACCGTTTGGAGTGGTTCCTGGAGAAGGCAACAGAGATCGGTATAGATGAAATTACCCCGATCATTTGTGAGCGCTCTGAGCGCAAAGTGGTTAAAGGGGATCGCTTGGAAAAGGTAATTACCGCCGCAGTAAAGCAGTCTCTTCAGGCCTATCACCCAGTGCTTAACCCGGCAGTCACTTTTTCGGAGCTGCTCGCGCAGCACACAAACGCTCAGACAAGCGTTTCAAAGCTCATTGCGCACTGCATTGACGATGAACAACGCCGCTACCTAAAAGATTTGGTACAGCCCCATGGCAATTACCTCATGCTTATTGGTCCTGAGGGTGATTTTAGCCCACAGGAGATCAGTTCCGCATTGGCGGAAGGCTTTATGCCAGTCACACTCGGAACAACACGCCTGCGTACCGAAACTGCCGCACTAGCAGCTTGTTTTGAAATAAACTACCTTAACCGATAAAATGCCAGCATTATGTATAAAGTAAAAGTGAACGACCACCTCAATTTTGAAGTAGAACAAGCTGATCAGACTTTCATCGTAAACGGCATTACGGTTCAGTTGGATGAACAGGCGCTTACACAGAGTAATACGACCAGCGTCATTTACCAGAACAAATCTTACAATGTAGAAGTAGTGGAGCTAAACCCACCGGAGAAAACCGCAACTATAAAAGTAAACGGTAATCTTTACAACCTGCAGATGGAAGATCAGTTTGATTTGCTGTTAAAGCAGTTAGGCATGGATGCAGCGGTAAGTACAAAAATCCGCGAAATTAAAGCCCCAATGCCAGGCCTGGTATTGAAGATCATGGTAGAGGAGGGGGCAACGGTTCAGAAAGGCGATAACCTTTTGGTCCTGGAAGCCATGAAAATGGAAAACATCCTTAAATCCACCACCGAAGGCATCATCAAGAAGATAAATGTCACACAAGGCGATAAGATCGAAAAGAACACTGTGCTGCTACAGTTCCAATAGGATCTTTGAGCACCATTAAATACTCAACGAAAACCCAGCAGGGGCTATTTAAACAAAGGCTACAGCACAAGATATTTATAAACAGAAAAGGCGCCCATAAGGCGCCTTTTCTGTTTCTGCACGGCTACGCCGCTAGTTATATCTTCTTAGGATTGAATTTCCTTGCAGGCTTTGTCTTGAAGTTGTTGCTGCTTCTCGGATTAATCTCCGACGCACCCAACATCGTCATCGCACAACGGAAACCGATGTCTGCGGTAGACTCATCCTGCTGCATGAAACGTCTGGTCGCAGGGTTTAACCATAAAGCCTGATCATCCCATGATCCACCTTTATAAACCCTAGATTTGTCATTTACCAAAGTGATCTCACCATAAAGTTCATTTTGTCTGTCGCGGTAACCTCTTTGATCGGCAACGTAGCTGCTCGCCACGGTTGTATTACCCAAAGAGTCTGTAGCAGCAGCACTCGCAGCCAATGCCGCTTGTTTCTCTGCCCAGGTTTGCTTTTTACCATTCGTTGCTGGTACCAGAATCGGATTGTTGTACTTGTCAACCGCAATCTTTGCCGATCCCGGCTCCAAAAGCTTCTTATCCTGGAAGTTGTTACCTCTATATGGGTTGAATGCTTCAGCAGCCTCGAAGGTTGTCGGGCGGAAGACGTCAGATACCCACTCGTTAACGTTACCAGCCATATTGTATAAACCGAAATCGTTAGGCAGATAAGAACGTACAGAAACCGTTAAACTTCCTTTATCGTTCAATGATCCACCAACACCCATGTAATCCCCTTTAGAACGTTTAAAGTTCGCCACAATCATACCTCTTGTGCTTTTCTTAGCAGAGCTTAAACCTAAACCATCCCATGGATAGATCTTGTTTGAGCTGATGTTTTCATATTCCGTATTGCCGATAAGGCCTAAAGCAGCATATTCCCATTCTGCCTCTGTAGGCAAACGGTAAGGTTGTTTTAGAATACCATCCTCTAAACGAACGTTTCTGGTCGGTGCATCCGCTTTCTTGCCCGTAGGATTTGCGGCAGCGGTACCAAGATCTTTCATCGCATTTTTTCCACGATCATCGTATTGACCATTCAGGTATACATCCGTGTTAAATGGACTTTCTGGTCTTGGTGCAGCCTGAACCTGATCTTTTTTTCTGCCCTTCCCAGTGCCATATAGATCTTCAAATGAAGTCATGTAACCTTGAGAACGCAGCAGCAACTCATTCACTCTGGAAGTTCTCCAGGTGCAATATCTTTGTGCCTGTTCCCAGGTAACGCCCACTACCGGATACTCCCCGTAAGCCGGGTGTCTCAGGTAATTGTCTACGTAAGGTTCATTGTAAGATAATGGTCTGCGCCATACCAAAGTATCCGGCAGCTCATTGTAATAATATTCGTAATCATCAGGGTAAGATTGTCTGATCCAGTCCAGATACTCCAGCCAGTTGGTGTTGGAAACTTCAGTTTCATCCATATAAAATGAAGACACCGTAATTTCACGTTTGTGGTTGTAATTGCCGAGTTCCTGACCAGGAACATCTTGTGCGCTTCCGCCCATTACAAATACACCGCCCTCAATCGCAACCAATCCTGGTCCCGGTGCACCACGGTCATAATTTGCCGGTACCTGAAAGCCGCCGAATTCTTTTTCATTATAATTCCAACCTGTTTTATCCGACTTGCTGACGGTCTTCGACTTACATGAATATAAGCCAACAATTAGTAATGCAAATAATGAATATAGGTATGTTTTTTTCATAGACGCAACGCGATAAACTTGAGGGTTAAAATTACTAAAAAATTAAGTTATGCACCAAAATATATATATGTTCAAAATTTAATTGAAATTATCGAAAGTTGCGGGCTAAGTAATTCTGTATCATATAAATTGTAGAATTCATTTACAACTTACAAAATCAATATGAATCCTAGGGCCTCAACAATAATCCTGATCCTTTTGTCTCTTGTTTTCTCCGGATTTTACACCGCAAGCGCACAAAATTCAAATTCTGACAAACAATCCCATAGCAATTATACTGCCACATCCATCAACTTTCCTTTTATGGGTATCATTCCGGACGCACAGACCTCCAGCATGGGCGAAGCTGGCGTTGCAAGGGCACCGGATGTAAATAGCCTGAACGTCAATCCTTCAGCTGTTGTGTTCTCGCCGCACCGGCTGAGCTTTGGCCTTTCCCACAATCCCTGGTTAAACCGGCTGATAAAAGACATGAGCCTAAGCTATTTCGGTGCCTTCCTCAATAATGGAAAGCAGGCCATAGGCCTCTCCTTAAGGTATTTTGCCGTTGGCGAAACAGTATTCAGAAATGAAGAAGCTGTATTGCTCGGCATGGCACACCCAAGGGAATATGCATTTGATTTCACCTACGCCCGGAAGCTCAGTCCTGATTTCGCCCTTGGCGCCACCATCCGCTATGTACAATCGCGCCTTTCGCTGAATGAACAAGCCAGCGCAATGCAAGCCACCGCCGCTGCAGTTGCAGCAGATGTGTCCGCCTACCTGCGTAAACCTGCACAGCTCTTTGGTTACCCGGCCACGGTTGCAGCCGGTATCAACCTCTCGAACATCGGCCCTTCCACAAGAACGGACAGCAACGAACCCATCTATCTGCCAACAAACCTGCGCATGGGAACCTCAGCAAGCCTGGAGGTGGATGACCTCAGTCAGCTCACCTTTGCCATGGACCTCAGCAAAATGCTGGTGCCCGCCACAAAAACCACCGCCTTAGAAAATCCAGGCACTGCAGGTTTTCCAGTGGGGATGTGGAGATCCTTCAGCGATCAACCCCTGATTGAAGAACTCAAAGCGATCAGCCTTTCATTCGGGATGGATTACAGCTTCAAACAACAGTTCTCCATCCGGGCAGGCTATCATTTTGCACCACAGGTGAACGGAACCGGCAGCTATCCAACACTTGGTGCAGGGTTCCGCTATCAATCCATGCAGCTCGATCTGGCCTACCTGCCAGGTACCTTAGAAAAAAGTCCGACGGCAAATACCTTAAAGATTAGCTTAATGTTTAAATTCGGCGCATTGGCACAAAGCCGGCATGGGTATATCAGCCCATTTAAAAAATCAAGAACCAAAAGCATCCAACAGTAGCGTGCTACATTCGGAATACCCAAAGGTTCATCATTAATAAATCAGCGACATGAAAATTAAAGTAGGATTCGGTTTCGATGTTCACCAGTTAAAAGACAATCATCCATTTATCGTTGGCGGCGTAGATCTTCAACACCATAAAGGTGCTTTTGGCCATTCCGATGCGGATGTACTGTTGCATGCTATCTGCGATGCTTTGCTTGGCGCGGCAAACCTGCGCGATATCGGTTTTCACTTCAAAAACACGGATCCAAGGTGGAAAGGCATCAGCAGCATGATCTTACTGCAGGAAACAGTGAAACTGATCCAGGAAAAAGGCTTCAATGTGGGTAATATTGATGCGATGTTATGCCTTGAAGCACCAAAAATCAACCCGCACATCCCTCAGATGCAGCAAAATATAGCAGAGGCCATCGGCATTTCCATAGATGATATCTCCATAAAAGCGACGACGAACGAAACCATGGGTTTCATCGGCAGAGAAGAAGGCGTTGTTGCCTATGCCGTATGTCTGATTGAAAAGAACGCTTAAGCTCAAACGACTAATAAAAAAGTAGTGCAAAGGCGATGAGCACACACATGCGAACACGGTTTATGAATGAACAAAAGGATGCCATAGCTAAAACCGCAATCTGAACATTCGAAAAAACAATTCTTCAATACGGCAGGTTAATAAAAGAAAATCCTAATTATGAAAAGTTTATTCAAACCGGTTTTAGCATTTTCCTTTTTGGCGTTGTCACTAGCAGCTTGTACTGCCGGAGATAAAGGCGACGACTCAGTCGCAGATTCCGTAAGACTTGATACCACACAGGCACCGGCTATGAATTCTGCCAGTGGTCAGAATTCCTCTGGATCTGATTCAGGTGCTGCAGACACCACCGGCCTTAGTCAAAGCAATATCAACACCGTTGTACGAGATAGCGTAAGTAAAAACCGCTCAGCAAATGGCGGAGCAGATGGCGTTAAACAAAGTAACACCGAGGGCATAAAGAAATAAAAAAAGCCGGGTCATCGCCCGGCTTTTTTTATGCTAATCTGCTGTGCCTTGTTGGCCAGCCTAATATTATGCGCTATTATGCTTGTTTTACAAACTGCAATTCTCCAAGGATTTTAACCTCATCACTCAACATCACGCCACCAGTTTCAAGGGTCGCGTTGTAGGTAAGTCCGAAGTCTCCACGCTTCAATTTGCCACTCAACGTAAATCCAGCTTTAGTATTTCCCCATGGATCTACCGCAGTACCGCCAAATTCAACATCAAGTACAATTGGTCTGGTCACACCTTTAATGGTGATGTTTCCGGCAAGTTTATAATCATCGCCATCAGCAGTGATAGACGTCGAATCAAAAGTCATGGTTGGGTGTGTATCCACGTCGAAAAAGTCACCGGTTACCAGGTGTTTGTCACGGTCTGAATTACCAGTATCTACAGAGCCTACTTCAGCACTGAAGGTCGCTTTTGCATTTTCGAAGTTATCATCTGCTTCACTTTCCAATGTCGCGGTGATGTTTCTGAAACTTCCGGTTACCGTGGTAATCATCAGGTGTTTTACCTTGAACTGTAATTCACTGTGGGTTGGATCTAAGGTCCATTGTGTTGTCGCCATGATTGTCTTATTTAGATTGTTAGTTGTTATAACAAAGGTAAACAGACCATAGTTTATGACCCTTGATGTATGTTAAGAAATCAGGACTTGAAATGCTTGTGCGCAAGATCCTTCCGGACACGGCTCAAAGACTCTGGCGTAATGCCAAGATAGGAAGCAATCATCCACTGCGGCACCCGCAGGGTCAGGTTGGGATACAGCTTTATGAAATCCAGATACCGTTCTTCAGCCGTTGCAGCAAGCAGCAGATTGATCCTTTTTTGCATAAAGCGAATCGCATTGTTCAGCATCGTGGAGTTCAACAGCGTAAACTCCGGCGAAAATGCCGCAGCAGTGCAAAAGAAATCCTTCGGAATAATCACGGCAGTAGTCGCCTCTATCGCATCCATGTTAAAATCGGATGCTTCATTGTTCAGCAGCCCATTGCGATCCGAGATCCACCAGGATTCCGGCGCAAACTGGATGATGTGCACCTTGCCTTTATTATCAATAGAATAGCTGCGCATAAGGCCATCCAGTACGAAATAGGTACGCGTACTCGTCTCACCCTGAGATAGGATGAGCTCATTCTTCACGAAGGTCTTAATTTTTAAATTCTTAGCGATCTGCTCAAATTGCTCGTCGGTAAGTGCAATGCGTTGTTGAAGATAGGATTTGAAATTTTCAAGCATATAGGGAAAATCTATTTCGATTCAGGATCTATATTACTAAAATCTACACTGCACTTGTTACAGCCGGAGGCACAGCCACCGTCTTTATTGGGCTTTATGGAACGGTAAATGATCCGGCCGATGTAAAACAAGGCCGCCGCGAATAAAACTGCTACTAATACTGCTTGCAAATCCATATCCAAATTTAGCCATATCAAAGCTTCAGCCAGTCGATCCAATGTAAAATTATGGCTCCATCAGCCCAACGGTACCGCCCACCCAATCGAAATCCTTATTGTACCGCACACCGATCATCTTGCCGCGACTTAAACGCGCCAGATTTATGGCGAGCATGGGCTCTTCACCATCCGGCCATACATACATCAACCGCAGTTCCGCCTTTACGCCACCATCTGGCGACTGCAATACCGGTTCATACTGTACCTTCTCCTGCAATATCCAATTTTCCGGATCTTCAATTGCAGCGATGTCAGCCTCCGTTACATCGATAACCACGCCCATACCAGCGAAAGAGAAAAGCGGTTTCAATACATAGTTCTCCAGATCTGGCGGTAGTGTTTTTACTTCATGCAGGAAGAAGCTTTCTGGAACATACTTGCTTTCCAGAAAAGGCATCGTGTATTTACTGATCCTGTAAAACCAGTTGGGATGTGTCATCCATTCCACGTCAATGATCTCCCGGGGATCAAAGCATTCTTTAAACAAGCTGAAGTCGTCCTTGACTTCATCAAAGATCAGCCGGTTGTAAATCCGTTTAATACGTACATTGGCGCCATTCTCCCGATAGCAAATATGATTTTCCTCCCGGAAGATGTCTTCCAGCCCAATAATCTTAATGCCGAGGTGTTTAGCGGTAATGTAAAAGTCAATGGCGGTCTTCTGTTTGTTAACGTCCAGATCCATCAAAACGACCTGGTGCGGGGGGTGATCCCCGACAATCATCTTTCGCAACAGCTCCATATAACTTGCATCCGTTAAGCCATTGAAGTAAGGACTAAGATTCGGATCCAGGTCAAACACTTCCTTATACAAGGCGGCCAGATGCATCTGAAAGCCATACAGCGAAGGAAAGCCCTGCATTTCGATGAGCTTGGGCATCAGTTTGCCTTCCGCATCTTTGGTAATGCCAAAATCCAGGGTAATAAAATGGGGGTGACTGTTTTCAAAAGGCACCTCCCATTCAAAGGGAATGGCTTTTTTAGTCAACGCTTTAAAGCCAGGTTTTTTGATGAAGTTGACAACCTCATCACCGGCTTCTATAAGTAACGCTTTCAGGTCATTGGGAATAAACACCGGCGTTTCTGCAAGTCTGAACTCAATAGGCGGGAAGCCTTCATCCGCTTTTTGAAGAAACTCCTCGTATTTCGCTGCTGTAAAATTTGCGTTAAAACTTTCCCGGTATGACCTGATCATAATTATGCTTCTTCTAAAATGTTCGAAACTGCTCGTGAAATAAAGTTTGGTAGAATCACGCTTTGTGTAAGCGAGATCCGCTCCGGATGCTCCAGGCTGTCCAGCATATCATAGTACTTTTCCTCCCCGTGGTTGGCAATGATGGACTGCTTTTTATCATCCTTCAGCAGGTGCATGCGCATCCCCGTAGGGTCTGCCTCCGGATGAAACTGCGTACCAAGGATCTCCTCAGAAAACCGGATCGCCATAATACACCGCTCCAGGTCCACATTCGGCCTTTCCTTCTCCAGCGCCAAAATCCGCGCGCCGAAGCGTTCGAATGCGGCTTCATCTGGCTCCACAACCTGCCAGTCACGACTATCTACGGAGTAGAACGGATTGGTCAAACCTTTAAAGAATGGCTCCTGCTCACCAGCTTCGGTAAGCGTAATCGGGAATATCCCAAAGGCGTTCGACTTACGTTCTTTTACCTGTCCTAAGTTAAACTTCCTGCAGGCCAGCTGGAAAGAATGGCAGATCAAAAACACATATTTCTTTTCAGCAGCGTTATCGGCATTGTGCGTATGTATCGCGTCAAGCAAATCAAAAAACCGGTTTTCCCAATCTTCACCTTCACCATCATAAGGACTGCCCGGGCCACCGGTAGAAATATAAAGGTTGTAGTCCAACCCTGGTAATTCTCCCCGCTGCCTTAAATTGAATATTTCCAGTGAAAAGGCGACATCATGGTCGACTTCATATTTACCAAGAATTTCAATGATCCCCCGCATACCCTGGTTTGCTGCGCCATTGTTCATGTCTATTACAGCAACCTTTATCTTCTTATTACTATCCATTTTTTACTGTTTCGCGCCTATAAGCGTCTGGTTGGTTATAAAATCTACAACCGACTCGAGGCTACCCGTTTGTTCAAAAACGGCTAACTGCCGGTCTGCACCTGTTCCGTTTGCCAGCATCTTATGAACGTAGTTGATGTCTTCCCTGCAACCCAGGTCGTCCACCACATCATCCACAAAATCAAGCAATTCTAAAATCAGGTTTCGGCAGTTCACCTCCATTTCCTTGCCAAAATCAATCAGGTTGCCATCTATGCCATATCTGGCAGCACGCCATTTGTTCTCATTGATCAATGCCCGCGAGTAATTAATGAAAGACATGTTCCTTAAACGCAGCTGGTATAATTTCGCGCAAAGCGACTGAAAAAGGGCTGTTAAGGCCATTGTCTCATCAATAAGCATCGGACAATCGCAGATCCGAAACTCAATGGTCTGGAAAAACGGATGCACGCGGATGTCCCACCAGATCTTTTTAGCATTGTCAATGCAGTTCGTTTTGATCAGCAATTTGACGTAATTGTCATAATCTTCGATGCTGTTAAAGATGTCAGGTATGCCGGTTCTCGGGAATTTATCAAAGATCTTCGTGCGGAAAGACTTATAGCCCGTATTCCTGGATTCCCAGAAAGGGGAGTTGGTCGATAATGCAAATACGTGCGGTAAAAAGTACCGGACCTGATTGGCAATATGTACGGCCAGCTCTCTGGATTGGAAACCAACGTGTACATGCAGGCCAAAGATCAGGTTGGATCTTGCAGCCTCCTGCAGTTCATTTACAATCTCACTGTACCGCGGGTGTTCGGTAATCAACTGCTTCTCCCAATGCGAAAAGGGGTGGGTGCCCGATGCACCAATCCGCAGTCCCTGTTCTCCGGCAAGCTGCGATACGGTGTATCGCAGCTGGGAGATTTCTTTTCTGGCCTGCGTGGTATCCGTACAGATACCGGTGCCAACTTCCACAACGGCCTGGTGCATTTCTGCCTTTACCTGGTCCTTGTGTATCTTTTGCGCGGCTTCAACAATTTTCTGGTCATGCGAAGTGAGTTCCCGGGTCACCGGGTCAACAACCATGTATTCTTCTTCAATGCCAAGGGTAAACTCGTTCTTCATGACGATCCGCTTAAATAATGACTATTTCTTGCTGCTTTCTTTTTTTGCCTTTGGTGCTGCAGCCTTGCTGCTGGCTTTAGCAGGTTTATCTGCCTGTGCAGCGCCAGCTTTATCGCCACTTGCCGCTTTCGCTGTGCTCGCTTTCTTCGCAGCAGGTGCCTTCTTCTCCGCTGGAGTATCCTTTTTCTCGGAGTTATCATCCTGCGCGGCCGACTTGTCTGCTTTTGCGGCAGGTTTTGCTTTGGTCGACTTTGAGGTCTTCTCTGCTGTTGCGGACTTCGACTTACCTGCTTTCTGCTGCGGCTCCAGTTCTACCGGTGCAGCAAGCTCTTCAGAAACCGGAATTTCTTCTGCAGCTTCAAGCTTAATCTTTCCACCCGCTTTCACGGAACCTTTCACATATTCACCCCAGGTTAAGTTCTCCTGATTTGGTTTATGTGCCCTTGCGCGTTCAATCGCATACAATGCCGAATGTTCAATCACCCAGTTGAAATTGTCTTCACCTACGCTGGTAATTTCCGCATCCGGAGCAGGGTTACAGAAGTCAATCGCATAAGGAATACCATCACGCACCGCAAATTCTACGGTATTGAAGTCATAGCCCAGGTGTTGGTTCAGCTTCACGACATAATCGTGCATGGTTTGCAACAGCTCCTCACTAGATGGTGCCTTATCTACCGCATAGCGCAGGTGGAAAGGATTGTTTGGCTCATACTGCATAATGCGGACATACTTGCCACCAATGCAGTAACAGCGATAGTATTCTTCAAACTTGATCTCTTCCTGAAGCATCATCACCAACTGTTTGGTTTCTTTATGCTTCTCAAAGAAATCTTCTTTGTCATTGATCTTGTACACATCTTTCCACCCGCCGCCATCAAAAGGCTTCATATAAGCCGGAAAACCAGTGTATTCAAAAATGGCATCCCAGTTCAGGGGGTAAGCAAGGTTCGAGAAAGAAGCGTCCGAAGTGTCTGTTGGCAAGTCCCTGGACGGGATCAACGCCGTCTTCGGTACAGGAATGCCCAACTTTACAGCGAGCGCGTTGTTGAAGAACTTCTCATCCGCGCTCCACCAGAAAGGATTGTTGATTACTGCAGTGCCTGTAATGGCAGCATTCTTCATTGCTGCTCTATAAAAAGGTACACCCTGCGAAATGCGGTCCAGAATAACAGCATAATCCAGTGGTTCACCCTGGAAAATCTTGTCAATGTTCACATATTCCGCAACAAATTCTCCTTCGGCAAGCTCGTTCACACGTTTAACAAAAGCTTCCGGAAAAGATCTTTCTTGTCCGAATAAAATCCCAATTTTTTTCATCGTAAATACGTTTAGTTTTTTAGAGTTTAGATAGGTAGTCAGGTAACATCTCCCGCCATATCGGCCAGTCATGATCCGCATTTGGCCGGATGTCCAGCCAGTGGGAAATGCCCTTCTTATTTAAAATTTCTGATAGTTGCTCATTATATCCCCTGCAGATGTCCCGGTCACTTGTACCCAAAACAATCTTCATCTTCCAAAGGTCCGGATTATGGTCGCCCGGCAGATAGTCCACCGGATTATGATAGTACACTTCTTCATTGTAAAAGCCATCCAGCTGCCCGCGGATGTCAAATGCCCCGCTCAGACTGAACATATGCGATACCAACCAGGGGTAGCGGAAAGCAAAGTTTGCCGCGTGGTAGCCACCAAAGCTGCAGCCCGCGGTAATAACCTTATGATGTCCGGTATCATGCTGCGCACGGCTCACCACTTCTTCAAGCAACATCTTGTCATACCAGCTGTGGTTCTTAATTCTTTCTGCCGGATGCACGCCTTTATTATAAAAACTCAGGCTGTCTATCCCATCCGGGCAGTACACCTTCACCTTGCCGGAATTGATAAAGTACTGTATGGAATCAATGAGTTTAAAGTCTTTATTCTCGTAATAACGCCCTTGACTGGTTGGAAATAAAAGGAGCGGATGGCCAGCGTGACCAAAGGTCAGCATGTCAATGTCCATATTCAGATTAGGACTATACCACTTGATGTATTCTTCCTGCATAGAAGTAATTTAGATGATGAGATATGAAGAACTCTTGGTAAACAAGAATACGATTCTTTTGTTGCTGAAATGCGATGATATTGCAAAAAATATTACCCGCAGGCCGATATTTTTAAAGGTTAATCCGCTTTGTGGAAAACATTTTGCTCGGGCAGGTTGTAAATAGCATAATTATGATGATCCCCGAGCTCAAAATCAGCACACATATCCTGAAATCCATCCCACTTCGACGCCGGGTGGAGTACATCGCCTATGTGCCTGCAGGTATACCAGCAAATACCCCAATGAACCTGCTGCTGCTGAATGACGGACAGGACGCGGAAGGATTGAAACTGGAGGCGAATCTTAAGGAGTTGTATACTGCCCAACGCATTGATCCGCTCATCCTCATTGCAATCAAGTGTTCCGATGAGCGCATGCAGGAGTACGGCGTTGCCGGAAGGCCGGATTTTCAGAAGCGTGGGAGCAAGGCAGATTTGTACAACGACTTTATCATCAAAGAGCTGTTGCCGGAACTGGATCGGAAGTTTAACCTGAAGCATAAAGCCAAAGTTGGATTCGCAGGTTTCTCCCTGGGTGGCCTTAGTGCTTTCGACATCGCCTGGCGAAATCCGGAGCGCTTCGACCTGATCGGCGCTTTTTCTGCATCTTTCTGGTGGCGTACGAAAGCGCTGGACGACGGCTACACGCCGGAGGACCGGATCATGCATCAGGTGATACGCGAAACAGCGGGTAAACCGGAGCTGAAAGTATGGCTCATGACCGGAACAGAAGATGAGACGGAAGACCGTAATCATAACTACATCATAGATTCCATAGACGACACCATTGACATCATTAAAGAATTGCTGGAGAAGGGTTATACCCGGCCGGAAGAGGTCTTTTATTATGAGATGGTGGGTGGCCGGCATGAAGTACCATGCTGGGCAATTGCACTGCCCGCATTCTTGTGTTGGGCTTTCCCCAGAACGGCAGTCTTTTAGTATCAAGATATTAGCGTTTTAGATGCGTGGTTTTTACGATTAAAAAGCTTATCTTTGCGCCAAAATACAGGCGCATTTTATGCAAAAAATAAGAAACATAGCTATTATAGCACACGTCGATCACGGTAAAACCACCTTGGTTGATAAAATTTTACACACTTGTTCTATTTTTCGTGACAACGAGCAAACAGGTGATTTAATCCTTGACAATAATGATT